>Ga0209631_10000616_pt1 | contig 48742 bp, 37 predicted proteins | sample COG_08_FD_184752 | JGI IMG/M metagenome (GOLD analysis project Ga0209631, IMG submission 184752) | Pelagic Microbial community sample from North Sea - COGITO 998_met_08 (SPAdes) (version 2) | ecosystem: Environmental > Aquatic > Marine > Neritic zone/Coastal water | place: Helgoland, sampling... | reverse complement strand
ATTTACGAAACGGCAGTGTATTATTGCTACAACAAACTTGCCGGAATCTTTTGCTTTACCAGTTTTGACGGAGGTGCAAGCTTTGAGGCAGGTGGGCAAATCATCGGGCTCGCCACTACTAACGGAGGTCTCCACGGAGCGATTTCAACCGCAGCAGATGGTACTGTGTACGTCACGCCCCGGGTCGAAACCCCCTCAGTCATCGTTTCCAAAGATAACGGCTTCACGTGGTTTGACCGTACCATGGGTGAAGACGTAGGGACGCCGTACCCTCGCAAGAATTCGGAAATATCAACGGATACCGAATCGAATGCCTATCACGTTTGGACAGGTGGTGACGAAGGAATTTACATGTCGAGGTCGACTGATTCTGGTGAAACTTGGGAACAAGAAAGCATACGAATTTCTCCTGTAGAAGTCATTTCATCAGTATTCCCGCAAACCGACGCTGGGGACCCCGGTCGAATTGCGGTGACCTATCTGGGTAGTGAAAATTCAGAGATGCTGAATCAATCCGACCTCGATGGAAATCCTTGGGATGGAAACGCCCACTATGCGCCCAATAATGCAACCTACCACCTCTACATCACCATCAGCCTCAACGCACTTGACGCCAACCCGACCTTCTACACCTATCGTGTCACAGACGACCCAGTTCAAGTCGGTTCCATTTGTCTTAATTCAGGCGATTGCCGTGATATTGGGGGGTCAAACCGTAACCTCTTGGACTTCAATGATTTGCACATTGACCGAGAAGGTCGCGTCTATGTTGCCTTTGCTGACGGATGCACTGGAGACTGTGCAACCAATGAAAATGCGACGGCTGAGGATTCAAGGGATGGCCGAGGTGCTGTCTACTACCTCGCTAGCGGACCTTCTCTCCTTGCCGAGTTTGGTGAGCTGTATACCTTGCTTTGATTTCTCCGATACGGAGATTCTGAGCCAGACTCAGAATATCCGAGCTTTGAGTTTACGTAGATTCAATCGAAGGCCGAGAAGGACTTTGCGCATGAAAGGAAGACGAACAGGCTGAGTAAAGACATCACCAGAGCGGCGCACGATTTCACCGAGAATAGAGGCATAGGCATCTGCCATGATTTCGGGTTGTACGCGTGCACGTGCGTCGAGATAACCGAACAAATGATTCGCTGAATCTTGGTGACGCTTGATCATGTCCACATATTCAATGATGAAACCTCTCCACGCTGCAGTTTGAGCGATTCCGGGTGTTTGAAGTTGGTCAAGCGTAATGTCATGAGATGCAAGGATGTCCAAAGGCAGGTAGACTCGTCCTCGCTCCATGTCTTCGTTGATGTCACGCAGAACGTTGATCAATTGCATTTGGATTCCTAAGTCGATAGCATGCAGGCGAGCAGCTCGGTCTTCATATCCGTAGATTTCAATCAAAATCAATCCGACGGCTGAGGCGACTTTGTAGCAGTAGGAACGCAGTTCGTCCCAGGTTCGGTTCTTCACCGGATAGAGGTCATCTTCCATTCCCTCGAGAACCGTTTCAAAATCACTGAGTTTGATAGCATATCGACTGAAAACATCCTGGAGAGCGATAAAGATTGGGTGGTCGTCTCCGTTGATGCTCTGAGCCTGTGCCCGATGTAATTTCAGTCGAATGTCAACCAGAGCCATGAGGCGACGTCGATGCTCTTCTTCGGGCAAGGAGGGAACTTTACCTTCGTGAATTTCATCGATGATTTTCTGCCGTTCATTGGTTTCTTGACGAAGCTCGTTGGTTTCCAAAATACTTGGTTCCTCGTCCCCGTCAACGATGTCATCCACCCAGCGGCAGAGCGCATATACTGCGTGAACTGCTTTGCGCTTTTGCAGCGAGAGTGCTGAGAAGGAGGAGTAGAAGGTCGTTGATGCGGTTCTACACACCGTTTCACAATAGGCATAAGCCTGGTTGATGACGCTTTTATCCATGTGCAACCCTCAAGCCGATGTTGGTGTGCCAGTTGACGAATCCTTTGATGAACGGTCAAGAGCCACTCGTCCTTGTTTGCTTCGCTTACGACTTTCAAACCAGGTATCAACGCCGTTCCAGTCAGGAATAATACCGAGGCTGTCAAGCAGGAGTTTGCTGCTGATTCGTGCTGATTCATAGATGACCGGCAGACCGCTACCGGGGTGAGTCCCTCCACCAACGAGGTAGAGGTTCTTGATTTCGTCAAATTGATTCTTTGGCCGGCGCCAAAGCATTTGGTCAAGGCCGTGGGCGAGATTGAACACAGCACCACGGTAGCAGTGGTCGCCCCAATCATCGGGCGTGATCACCATTTCGGTCACGATGTGTTCGCGAAGGTTTTCAAAACCGAGTTTTGACTCAATTTGGTCAATGATTTTGTCACGGTAAGCGTCCTTTTCTTTCTCCCAGTCAATGTTTTCATGGATGTTAGAGACAGGAACAAGAGCATAGACGGTGGAGCAACCCTCCGGTGCAAGACCAGGGTCGGTAATGCAAGCGTTTTGGACGTAGATGGACGGGTCGTCCCAGGTGATGCGGTGGTGCTTCTCGATGTCCTCAAGATTGCTTTCGTAATTTGATGAAGCATATATTTGGTGATGCGGGAGGTCGTCATAGGTTCTATCAACGCCAAGATAGAGCATGAAGGTCGAACACGAATACTTCTTATTGTCCAATTTCTTATTGCTCCATTTCTTACGAACCTTGTCGGGGAAGAGTTGTGTCATGCCGTTTGCAAAATCAGCGTTCATGATGACCTTTTCAGCCATGAATTCTTCGTTGGCGGTTCGTACGCCTTTGATGGTCTTGCCGTCCATAATTACGCCTTCAACAGCCTCATTCAGACGGAATTTAACGCCAAGGTCCTCGGCAATTTTGGCCATGCGAGCACTGACGCTTCCCAGTCCGCCAATCGGATGGAAAATACCGTATTCATATTCGAGAAAGGCCAGCATCGTGAAGAGACTGGGGCAATTGAACGGTGACATGCCCAGATACTTTGTCTGGAAGGACATGGCTAACATCAGTCGGTCGTCATCAAAGAGCTTCATGAGATCCTTGGCAACAGAACGCTGAGGTCGTAGCACACTTGCAACACGCATTGCCCGCTTGGAGAGCAGGTCGGTGGGTCCGTACCATGGCTCTTGAAGGCAGGCCTTTGATTTCTCGAGTTTGAGGCGGTTGTCAACGACGTAGCGCTTGAATGCTTCAGCGTTGAAATCACCAGAAAGGCCTCGAATACGCTCGGTCATGACGTCTAAGTCACTCGTGCAGTCCAGTTGTCCTCCTTGGCCGAAAATGAGGCGGTAATTCATATCGAGTCGGTGAAGTTTGAGTTCTTCATGTGCATCCATTCCGATGGCTTTGAAGATGTCCTCAATCACTTCAGGGTAGTGGAAGAATGTGGGTCCCAGGTCAAATTTGAAACCGTCGCGTTCGAAGACTTTATTCCGTCCACCAACGCTTCCCGACCGTTCAAAAACCGTCACGTCAACGCCAGATTTAGCAAGTAAAAGAGCGGAAGCCAATCCTCCAGGCCCAGCACCAATGATTGCGACTTTCGGTTGAGCGGTGGCTGACATGATCTCCGCTCAAATAACGACCATATAAAGGAAGGTTTTTGCCCTAAAAAAATGCTAAAAAAATAACATATTCATTTTTCGGGTGAAATGATGGAATATGGGTCGATAAGGACAGAGAATTCGTCAAGATAGGGCCCCATTGAACTGATCAAATCGACTTCTGGATGTCCTTTGAGCACCATTCCGTCCATGTACATCAGTGACCGTATGATCGGGAAGGCTTCTTCGCCAAAGGAACAGCCGGCCAAAACAGCAGCTTTGACGGTCTTCATCATCTGTTCTGTAAGGGAAACTTCGCTGACCGAAGTCCCAACGAAACCATCGTAGAGTTCGTTCATGGAATCATAATATGTCTGTAAGGTTGCTCCGGTGGGTTGCACCGCCGCCATCGTCAACATTGCATCGAAAGCATGTTTTAATTCGCCTTTGGCCAGGAAGTAAAAGAAACCGAATAATGCATTTCTCACATGAGGAGGCGCGTTACAAATTGCCCCGGTATCGATGAAGAAGAAGTCTCCCTCGTCGTTCATCATGGCGTTGCCGGGGTGCAGGTCGCCGTGAAAGGTTCCAATGCCGAACATGAACGCACCGTGGATTCGAAACAATTCCAACATATTCGTCCAGTTGAGCGTTTTTCCTTCTAAACGAGTCTCAAGAGTGGGGTGTGTAATCTCTTCCATCACCAGAACATGTTGGTTTGAAAGTTCGTCCCACATGCGCGGAAATTTCAATTTCGGCATGGGGAAATGTTGCTCGATTTCTCCGGCTTTTGCAATCAGTTGGTTCTGGCCGTCGATTTCGTTGGTCAAGTTCAATTCACGAAGGGTGTAATCTTCGATGTGAGCAAGAAGGCCGATTGGGTTGCCGACTTTTCGCAAGCGAGGATTGAAGAACAAACCCATTCGAATCCAGCGCTTCATACGTCGCACATCACGCTTGAAGGATGCCTCAAAATCTGCCTTGATGATTTTTACAACCACTCGAGTCCCGTCATTGAGTACTGCTCGGTGAATCTGGCCGATACTTGCTGCGGCGAAGGGAATGGGCTCGATTGATTGAAAGTGGCTCCTGAAGTCCGGGGGTGCAAATCGGTCGAGGAGGCGTTGTGAATCCTCGGTAGGAATCGTTGCCCCCCGACTGTACAACCGCTGCAGTTCAATGCAGCGTTCGGGTTCAATCAGGTCTGGCCGTAGTGCGAAAATTTGTCCGAGTTTAACAGCGAGGAGCCCCATTGATTGTATCTTGTCAATATCAATCGGTTTCTTCCCCCTCAACTGACGGAAAAAACTGAGAAAGGTACGCAACTTCATGGGGAGCACCGATTTAATCGCTGAGTTCGATCATCTTCATTTCGTGGCGGTGAATGATGTAGCGCCACAAATCGCTGGCATCGCCTTCGCCTTCAGTTCGCTGAATAACGACATTGACTTCCTTTGCAAATCGGGTTGAAAGTGCGCCCTCAATAATTCCGTCATCCATCTCCCACATCGGCAGAGCGTCAATGTCGTCAACGGGCGGGTGATTGAGTCCAACGCGTACGTGGAATTGGGGATCAACATTGTATTGTAACAAGCCGAGGCCAGCGTGTTCCCACCAGTCCATCATTTCATCAAGGAACTCGATATCATTTTCTATAGAACGGAGTGAGAAAGCGATTTCTTGGCCGACACGATTACCGATTTGGCGAAGCATGCGTCCGATATCAATGCCCAGGACTTTGAGGTTGGAGAGTTTCCCTTCCGTCAAGCGCTTGCGAGCTTCGTTGACTTCGTGACCTGCTGCAAAAAAGGCATCGGGATCAAAGGGCGTATCTTCGTCAGGTAATTCCCCGTCAAAGCCAAGGGCCACAGAGACGTTCTTCAGGAAGGAACCTTCTCCAATCGTCAAGCGCAATGGGTCGTTGATTTGATTTTCAGTAAATCGAGCCCGTGCGGTTGCAAGAGGCACTGCTCCCTCCCAGATAGCGTCAATGAGGTGCAGGTGAGCTTGGGAAAAGGGGCCTGATTCAATGATGAGAGCAGCATCTTCTTTTCCTCGTCCAACAGGATTGTCTTCGATGTTGAGGTACTGAATCACTTCGGATTGGTCTTGTACGAAACCCAGGGAATCGAGTTCATCAGAATGGCGAACTTCAATGCTTGTGTCCAACTGGTCAAAGAAGCGCAGAGTGCGTCCGTCCAAGTGGGTAATGATTTGAACTACCACGCCCCGGACTGAGGCGGTGTTCACGGCTTCGAGTGCATCGGGGTTGCGACAAAGGTGAAGAATCCCGAATTGACCCAAGAGGAGAATAAGCCGCTCTTCTGATTCAGTCGCCATTTTTTGCAGCCTGTTGTAGATGTGTGTGCGTTCTTTCAATACGGCGAATCTAGGGTCGTCAATGTCTCTTCGTTGCTTCTCGTACGATGCGTCAGTCTCAGTAATCCCTTTTGACAGGTCGTCAAAGCCATGAATAAGGCGGTCGAGTTGTTGTTTTCTCGAGTTGATAATGTGCTCCATTGCTTCGTTGATTCGAAGACTGGAAAACAACATCGGGCGGTCTGCCGTTGCCGTGACGATACCCATTTCCTGAAGTCTTGATAGGCTATTGTACGCATCAAGCCTGGTGGTGTTCAGTTCTTTAGCAAGTTCAGAGGCTTTCATACGGGGTCTTGAACCCAAAATCATGATCGAACGTACTTCACGTTCGTTGAGTCCTGCCTCAAGTAATAATTCATCCCACATTCATTCGTCCCCCGTGACGTTGGAAATGTCAGCAAGAATTTTCGCGACGTGCCTTCGGGGCCTGAATAACCAATCGTAAACGTAACGGATGGTGTTGTCAGGTCCAATCAAAAAGGAGGACTTGGCAGGGAACTGGCCGAGATGAACGGGTACACCGAATGCTTTTCCGACCAGACGTTCGGGGTCAGCAAGCAATGGAAACGGAAGGTCGCCAAGTGATGCTTTGTGTGCTGCTTGTTCTTCAACAGTGCCCGGTCCGATTCCGAGTATAGAGCAACCTGCCGACGCAAAAAGGTCGTGCTGTTCTTTGAATGTGAGACATCCACGTTTGCAAGTTGGTGAATTATTCCTTGAGTAGAAGAAAATAACACGCCACGTGCCGTTAAGCGATGTACTGTCGAAGGATGATCCGTCATCGGTTTCAAGAGAAAACTGAGGGACATTTTGGCCGATAAGATGGGTTGACATGGTAAGGGCCTCAGATAGGAAGCATATGGCCCATTCGGGCAGCTTTGGTTTGTAGGTAGGAGTTGTTCTGTGCACAACGGCCGACGATTAGAGGGACACGGTTTGCGACTTGAATGCCGTTATCGAGCAATTGTTGGCGCTTTTCTGGGTTGTTGGTCATCAACTCAACACCGTCAACGCCCATGGCGTAGAGCATCTCAGCTGCGATGTCGTAGCGTCGGGCATCCGCTGGAAGTCCAAGGGCGAGGTTTGCATCGAGGGTGTCGTAGCCAATGTCCTGGAGGGCGTAGGCTTGCATCTTTGCGTACAGTCCGATACCACGCCCCTCTTGTCGCAGGTAAACGATGGCGCCCTTACCTGCTACTTGAATAGCCTTCATCGACGCATGGAGTTGCGGGCCGCAGTCACAGCGGAGTGAGCCGAAAGCATCACCAGTGAGGCACTCTGAGTGAACCCTAACGAGCGGATGTCCTTCGGTGATGTCGCCCACGTAGAGGATTGAATGCTCTTTTCCGTTCGATGGATCTCGAAACGCCCTGATGCGGAAATCACCGAATTTGGTGGGTAGGGATGCATCTGATTCCGGTAGGTTTTCGAGAATGTTTTGAGTGTTGCTCAGCATGTTAGGAAATCGCTAGATTTCTTATATAAACACTCGTCTTTTTCCTCTGCTGGCGGTAAACCGTTCTTGATATAGTGAGACAATCGCTTCTGGGTTTGATGGCGACCGTATCATGTGACCTTGGCGTTGCGGCACGTGTGGTCTCTGGGGAGACAATCCTCCTCGTCCAAGAGGGACAGGGGCGCTACAAAGGATGCTGGGGGCTCCCCAAAGGCCATGTTGAATCAGGAGAAAGTCCCGAGCAAGCAACCTTGAGGGAACTTCTTGAAGAATCCGGCTTCGTCGGTCGTATACTGGGTCTAGCAGGTGTCCGAACAGCCCTCCGCCAGAATCACCCTGCAGTGTTCCTATGTTACGACGTCGCCATTCACGAAGGACAAATCCAAGAAAGCAGTGAGGAGATATCCTCCTCAGGATGGTTTCCCCTGGGAGACCTCCAATCGTTGCAATGGGTTTCAGAAACCATGCAACAATTGGCCATTGACGGACTGACTCAACCCACGAATCTAGGAGGCCAAACTGGCTTAACGTCCCGAGAGCGCCCCTACTCCGTCTACCGAGCATCCCTCACAACCCCCACATCAGGAGGTCGACTGACGTGATCGCCTCAGCAAGGATTCAGATTCACGGTACCATCAACCCAAGCGGTGAATACATTGTCTACTGGATGACAGCAGCTCGCCGCCCACACTGGAACCACGCCTTGGAACACAGCATCGAACTCGCTAAAGAACACAATTTACCTCTTGTTGTCATCGAAAGTCTGGCCCTCCAGCACAAATGGGCTAACGATCGAATTTCCACCTTTGTCCTCCAGGGTATGCTTGACAATCGCGATACCTTTGCTAAAACCGGCGTCACCTACATTCCCTACATCGAAACCAAACGAAAAGAAGCGTCTGGCTTGCTTAAGGCGTGGATTCACCGAGCCAAGATTTGCATCATTGACGACTATCCAACCTACTATCCTAAGCACGTCCTCACCACTGCGTTGAAGATTAAACCCTGTGAAATTCGCGTGGTTGACTCCAACGGCTTCATGGCCATGCGGGCACAAGGCAGAGCATTCTCAACCGCCTATTCACTACGGCGCCACCTCCACAAAACCATCCGCGAGCACATGTATGACTTTCCGAGTGCTCGACCCCTTGAACAGGCGATAGAGCTACCACAACTCCCAGAGCACATCGTGAGCGAAATCTTCAACCAATCTCAAACGCCTCAAACGCCCTACGAATTTCTGTGGCGGGTTTCGGAAGGCGGAGATGTCGGACGAAAAGCCCTCTCAACCTTGAGTATTGACCACAATGTATCACCCGTCCTCAGCAAAAAAGGCGGGTGGGTCGAAGCACGGCGGCGCTGGCGAGAGTTTTCCGCCGAACGCCTTGAAAACTATCATGAAAAACGCAATCATCCTGGCGAAAAAGGAGCAAGTGGCATCTCACCCTGGCTTCATTTTGGCCACATCAGCGTGCATCAAATCCTCCAAGAAATCTTTACCCAACACCGCTGGGACGTATCGCTGGTCAACCTACCCAACGATGGACGGCGACGCGGTTGGTGGGGTCTTCCCGAGCCAGTAGAATCCTTCCTTGACCAAATCATAACGTGGCGAGACATTGGTTTCATCCACTGTGCCATGGTCGAAGATCACATGGAATACAGTTCACTGCCTGAATGGGCCAAAACCACCCTCGCTGAGCACGCCGGGGATCAGCGACCCTTCACCTATACACTGGAGGAATTTGAAGCCGCAGCAACCCACGACCCACTGTGGAATGCAGCCCAAAACCAACTCCGTAGAGAAGGTATCATCCACAACTACCTTCGGATGTTGTGGGGTAAGAAAATCCTTGAATGGTCACCCACCCCCGAACTCGCTATGGAATGGATGATCGCCATCAACGACCGTTGGGCACTTGACGGACGAGACCCGAACTCCTACACTGGAATTGGATGGGTGATGGGCAAGTTTGACCGAGGCTGGACCGAACGTGCGGTCTTTGGAAAGATTCGCTGCATGACTTCAGATTCGACCAAGCGAAAATTCAACACCAAAGCCTACATGGAGAAGTATAACAACCCGAGTTCAGTTCAAACAGCTTTGGGTTCTGGCCCCTCGTTGTACTCAGCACACCAATGAGGTTCAGACATGCCGACCTACGAACACACTGCGACTTACGCTGCGCCGGTTGAACAGGTGTGGGATTGGTACAACAGTCCCGGAGCCTTTCGTAGGATTATGCCTGAATGGGAAGGTATCGCCCCCATCGAAGCAGGAGCCCTCGTTAATGGCGCCACTACTCGGTTCAAAGTGAGCCTTGGACCTGTGAAAATGATGTGGGTTGCTCGCCATTATGACGTGGTGAGCGGTGAAGTGTTCAACGATGTGATGGAGAAAGGCCCTTTTGGAAAATGGGATCACGAACATCGATTCATTGGTGTCGATTCACAATCCAGCCAAATCCGAGATACGGTTCAATGGAAACTCCCTTTCCACCCACTTACGTTTTGGTCCGCTCCCTTCACGGTCAAGGGGCGTATGAACCAAATGTTTGCCTACCGTACACTACGGGTTCAAAACGACCTGAAGCGAATTTCTCAATTCGCAGACCAGCCACGGCACAAGATCCTCGTGAGCGGTTCTACGGGACTTATTGGCCTGCAACTCTGCGCTTTCCTTTCTGCCGCCGGCCATCATATTACGCGGCTTGTCCGTCCTACTACGGTGTTGCCACCGGATGCGAAGAATGACAACGTGATTCGGTGGAACGATCAAACTGGAGAGATTCTCGAAGGTGATTTGAACGGATTTGACACCGTCATCCACCTTGCCGGTGCAGGAATCGGGGACAAGCGTTGGAGCAAGAAGCGAAAGGAACTCGTGGTCAACTCTCGTATCCCTCCTACAGCGAATCTCGCCACACTGCTGAGTAAACTCGACAAGCCCCCAACGAATTTCCTCTGTGGTTCAGCCATTGGCTATTACGGAAATCGAAAGGACGAGGTCCTTACTGAGGATTCAACGCCGGGTGATAATTTCCTAGCCGAATTCTGTCAAAACTGGGAAGCAGCGGCGCAGCCTGCCGTCGATGCGGGAATTCGCACGGTATGGTTGCGAACCGGCCTCGTGCTCACGCCCATGGGCGGTGTCCTGAAACAACTCCTTCTACCGACCCAACTCGGTGGAGGAGGACCAGTGGGTGGAGGGCGTCAATATTATTCCTGGATTTCACTCGATGACCAAATTTACGCCATGCATTTTCTCATGATGACATCGTCTTGCAAAGGTGCCTACAATCTTACATCCCCTGAGCCCGTGCAGCAAAAGTCATTTGCAAAAACCCTTGGGAAAGTGATGCTGCGTCCATGGTTCATCCCTGTACCTGGCTTTGCAATCCGAACCTTGTTTGGAGAAATGGGCAAAGCTCTCGTGCTGGATGGACAGCGCGTTACACCCCATCGATTGCTCGAAAGTGGGTATGAATTTCAACACACTGATTTGACGGATTGCTTCCGTCAATGTCTCGGTAAACAACGACTTTAGACACAGAATCTGCGAACGCTCGCAGGAGTTCGTTTGATAATCCTTAGACCTATCCCGTTTCATGGGCGGCAAGTGGTGGCTGGTTGTCTTCCTTTGCTTTACCTTGCTTAATCTGCCCGTTGCATCGGCCGATAACACCACCGCAAGTGCCAACGGTCTCACTGATGGCGTATCATCGAGCGGCTATGTTTGTGACCCCGATGGCTGTTCACCTAATGACAAACGTGATTATTGGAAAATTCAAGGAAAAAAGGGTGACATTGTACAAGTCACGTTCTCTGGGAGCATGAGCAATGCGGCGTGGTGGTGTCCAGGCGATGGATGGGAGGGCACGTTCACCATGGGCTCTGTTTCGCAGAACGTGGATGATGGGTCTCCCACGTCCACGCTTTCAACAACGCTTTCCACGGCGGGTGAAATCCTGCTCAAGGTCGAGGGTAAAGATTCGTGGTGTCATGACGGATTCGATTACACTCTCACGCCCTCCATCGACAAGACCAACCGAGATTCGGACGAAGACGGCTTCATCGACACCGAAGATGACTGCACCTTCTTGGTGGGAACCTCAACCAACGATCGCAAAGGCTGCACCGATTCAGACGGTGATGGCTGGTCGGATCCCGACACCGGTTGGGGCGTCCAAAACGGCGCAGATGCTTTTGCAAGTGAATCCTCACAATGGCTGGATTCCGATAACGATGGCTACGGCGACAACCTCGAAGGCTACCAAGGCGATCACTGCCAGTATAGCCGTGGTTACTCCTTTTCTGACCGATACGGATGCATAGATTCAGACGGTGATTCTTATTCAGACCCAGACCCTGGTGGCCTCAACGGATATGAGGCATGGTTTGCTCATCCCGTTGGAAAAGCAGATGCGTTCGTTTCTGAAAGCTCCCAGTGGAACGATACCGACGATGATGGATACGGGGATAATTGGGCAGACGCTTCACTCAACGATACCCGTGCGGTATGGGAAATCGGCCAATACATCAGCAATGCCTCACAACCCGATGCCTGCCCCTTCCTCACGGGAACTTCCTCAACCGACCGCTTTGGCTGCCCCGATTCAGATGGAGATACCTTCTCGGATGGAGATGAGAATTGGACCATTGAAAACGGTTCGGACGCTTTTCCCTCTGAACCAACTCAATGGGAAGATTCTGACCGAGATGGGTGGGGTGACAACCAATCCTTTGGTGCTCAACTCATTGACGATTTCCCGTTCAATCCTACACAATGGCAGGATACTGATGACGATGGGTGGGGCGACAACCAAACTTATGGGGCCACTCAAATTGATGACTTCCCCTTTGTCCCTTCCCAGTTCAGAGACAGCGACGGGGATGGTTACGGCGATAATTTGACAGGATTTGAGGGTGACATTTGTGTCGCTTCAACCCCAGAGGAAGTTGACAACGAGTGGATCTCACGATTCGATCGTTTGGGGTGCCGAGATATTGACAAAGACGGTTATTCAGACCCTACCGAGTTATGGACGGCTCATCCCTTTGGTTTTGCTGATGCCTTCCCCGATGATTCGTCACAGTGGCATGATACCGATGATGACTCCTACGGCGACAATCTCGAATATTTTGACGGCCAAACATGGCGAACATCCTACCGACCAGACGGTTGTAGGACTACAGCGGGGAATTCTACCTTTGACCGATGGGGTTGCCCCGACGGTGATGGTGACGGGTGGTCTGACCCAACCTCATACTGGCTCGCCAGCCCCGGTGGCGCTGGCGACGCATGGCCAGAAGACCCTACGCAGTGGCACGATAGTGACGGCGACGGGCGCGGCGATAATCCAATGGGCACAACGGCAGATGTCTGTCCCGATATAGCAGGGACATCGGTAGGGCCGTCTTCAGGTGGCGACCGATGGGGTTGCCAAGACACCGATGGCGATGGCTGGTCCAATCTCGGCGATGCCTTCATCCACGAACCTTCTCAATGGAGGGACAGTGATGGTGACGGTTACGGTGACCGAATGAATGGCCATCAAGGCGACGCATGCCCTGAAACGCGTGGCACCTCACTTCTTGACCGTCTTGGCTGCCGCGACACCGACGGAGACGGCTGGTCGGACCCCACGGAAAATTGGGCAGCCCATCCGTTTGGGTTGGGTGATGCTTTCCCAACCGAAGCGCTTCAGTGGGCAGATACCGACCGAGATGGCTTTGGTGACCTTCCTCTGGGCGCCTTCAGAGACGATTGCCCCGATGTTGCGGGGGTGTCAAATCGAGACGTTCAGGGATGTCCCGATGAGAACGGGGACGGCTGGTCCAATGAGTATGGCGAATTGTCAGCCGCCATTGCCATCATGGGCGAAGACCCAGCAGCATCTTGGTTGACCTATCTGGTCATCGGACTCGGCTTCCTCATCGGAGCAGCGGGTGCTCTCGTCGTCCGAATGTCTCGAAGCCGAGCGACGATGATGGAACAACTTGCATTTGATGCAGAAATGAAACTTATGGCAGCACCTGGGATGGGCGCTGCTGTACCACAACTGATTCCTCTTGAGGACCTACCGCCTCTTCCAGCCCCTCAAGGAGGTGAGATTGATGGCCAGTAATCGCAAGCTCACTGCCTTTACGCTCACTCTCTTGCTGATGCTCTTGCTCATACCAATTCCTCAAGCATCAGCCGATGCTGCTGCCGAGGAACGCTTAGCAGAGCGCGGTTTGACCTTGTTAGCATTGAGAAACGACACCATTGACACGAATCAGGACGGTGACATCGATGCGGTTCGTGTCGTCGTCGTCTTGAATTCGACGTCCACCGATAACGACCTTATCATCAAATTACGAGGCCTCCACAAGGAACGAGATGTCCTTGAGACTCTCGAGGTTTCCTTTGAGGGTCAAACCAATGTGAGCCTCGTCTACGATGCGTGGTCAGCGGGTGAACACGATTTGAGGCTGGATTTCTTTGATGATGACGGTGATTCCATCGCTTCCTATCCGCTTCCAACCTTCCTCCTCAAGCCTGCGTTGCAAGTCCCAATGGTCGACCTTCAATTGAATGCCGCCAACTCCATCAGGACTGGAGAAGTGTGTGAAATCCATCGGCATTTTGGCGATGAAACAGGTCCACGTTACGGTGAAACAGGTGTCCGGACCTTCACTGGAGCACCCTTCAGTGTCCTTGATTCGGACGAAACGCTGGATTGTTCTTCGTGGCCCGCGGGTGATTACAAACTCAAAGAGACTTATCGTAACGGGTTGGGGCAAACTTCAGAATCGACGCTTAATTTCACCATCAATAACCGTCCTCCTCCCGAGTTCTCACTGGCAGCAAGCGGCCATGAAAACACTACGGAAACTCCCTGTCAAATCACAGTGAAGACATCGCAAAGCATGGATTATGACGCCTTGATGAAGGTTTGGCGAATCAAGGGGAAGGTTGTAGAGGGCGTCAACAGCACCTTCCTGGATTGCAGTGAACTTCCGCCGGGCGCTTACCTAATCACCCTTGAAATCGTGACAGAAAAAATGATTTCTTCCACAGAGGGAATGAACCTTATTCGATTGCCACCACCGAGCCTCAGTGAAAATGAAAGCGCTGCTATGCCATCTACTTCACTTGGGCCAGAAACGCCAACCGAATCCGTAGGGTGGTTCTCCATTGGTGCTCTGGCTCTGATTGTCACGCTGCTTGTATTCATCCTTTTGATTCGAAACAGAGAGCCAGAGGGCTTACAACTTCCACCACTTGGTCCAACGCCTCAAGTTCTTGAGGACGGCTCGCCGGACACTCAAGGCTTGCCAACTACGCTCGATGACCAAGGTGTCCTTTGGCGGAAACATGCTGACGGGACAATGGACTGGTGGGACGATGAGTGGCAAGTTTGGCACGGGTGGGAATGAGATGACGTGGCTCGAAAGAATTGGCATCGTACTGCTCGCCTTCATCGTCATCGTGATCTTACGTTCGTTCTATTTGTGGTGGACCCGTATACGGCCCCTTCAACCGTCTCTTGACCTCGTGTGGGAAAACGACTGCGAGCATTTGACAACTGCTACGGTCGACGGAAATGACATTACCTTTCACATGGTTCGTGACTTCGTATGGCGAACGACACGTGATCGTGATGAGCGATGGGCTGAGGAAGTGAAGGTTCGTCTTGACGAACTCAAGGACGTATGGTTCATGGTAGACCACTTCCATTCACTTCATGGGATGGCCCATACCTACCTCACCTTCGAATTTGAGGACGGAACATGTCTTTCGTTTTCATTTGAAGCACGCCGGGAAAAAGGTGAACGCTATCATCCTTGGAAGGGATTTTGGCGAGCCTACGAACTTTACCTCTTGGTCGGCTTTGAACGTGATGTAACTGGTTTGCGGACCCACGGGCGGGGAAACCGTGACTACATGTTTAGGGCTATTACTCCACCAGGGAAAGATAAGGATTTGTTGATGGGACTTATTGGCAAACTGAATTCTCTTTCCGTGTCACCTGAATGGTATCATTCACTCCTGACAACCTGCAACACGTCCATCGTCCGTATTGTCAACAAAGTGACGCCGGGACGTATTCCTTTTCTCTGGAGAAACTTCCTTCCAGGATATACTCCGCGTGCGGCCTACAAACTCAAATTGATTGAGGACTGGGGCGGTTTTGAGAACACAATTGAACGGGCACGGATCGATGAGAAGTCTCAATCTTGGGACGGTGTTGAAGACTATTCGGCTATGCTTCGTTCTCATTTACCTCAAGGGCCTCTTCCCGAAGAGCCCTGATCATCATCAGTCGCCCTGATTGGTAAGCAATGCGAATCTCCGTTCCGGTTGTTTGGTTGTGCAAGCCTCTCGAACCACTCTCTAAATCATCGCCTCTAAGATGGAAACGAGCCCCTTCAAGTACAATTTGTGTTGAGGTTTCCAAGGCGAAAAGAGAGAATTCTTGACCGGCAAAAGAATCTATAGAGTAGTTGGCAGAAGGTTTGAAAAATAGATATTCATGGGTTCTGCTTTGACATCGAACCTCGATTGGAGTCATGCTGCAGGTCAGGAGATTAGCCCATTCATGAGCAGGGTCGCCACCCGTCGCCCCCAAGATGAGGCATGAAGCCACTCCAAGCGATTCGAGATGCCTCAGGGCTTTGTGCAAATCATTCGTAGTTTGGTCTTCAACCCTCAGCATTTCTGTGCCTTTGCTTTCCCAAAACGAAAGGGAAGAAGAATTCACAGAGTCGAAATCACCAATCACGAGGTCTGGAGTGATCATGTCTGCAGTCCAGCGGTTCAATGCCCCATCGCAGAGGATCAGGCGGCTTGATTTTTTGACAACCCCTTTCATGGCCTCGGAGTTTGGCCACGACCCATTGGCGACCACCAACCAGATGTCATCAGTCATGAGAGGGGCTGTGTGAGCCTCCTTTCTCAAATCAACGGTCCATTCCTTTGAGCGATGGCAATGACCCCCATAGGGGGTCAGGCTTTGTGAACAATGATTTTCAAGGTCGGCATCTGTGTCTTGTCTATGTCGGACGCCTTTTCTCGAAGAACACTTGCAAAAAGCGTCCTCGTCGTCATGACCTTTCTTCTCGCATCTTGGTCTCCGATGCTGGCTGTACCAACTGACTTCCTTGTTCTCGACGACGAGCAAGATTCGCCGCAGCATAGCAGCCTCTTCACGACAAATTCGGGTTACGGTCATGACTTTGCAGGAACGACATTCACCTTTGATGGAATGGAAAACGCAGTGGTAAAAGAAGAATCAATGTTTGATTATTGGCACAGCCAAGAGTTGAACAATTCAACGACTGAGAATCACGGCACTCCGGATCTCAAATTGACCCGTCACGACAACGAGCACTACTGTTGGAGTACCGAAGAGGGGCCTGTTCGTACGGCAGTTCACCGTCCGTCAGGCAGTTGGACCTCCAGCCTCGTCGATACCGCCGCAGCCTCTAATACATCGTCACTGGTTGATTGTGCCATTGGAATCACGGCAAATGAATTACCCCGGGTCCTATACGCAGATGGTCCCGATTTGAAAATCGGGCGATACGCGATTGAAAGTCAAACCTACTGGGATGGCCCTCGTTGGCACACCCGAACCATCATGGAGAACGTCAACTCGACCCACCTTGCATTGGACATTACCAACGCAGGACTTGAATGGGGTTTGATGCGCACGCAGTCTGGTGCCCTACATCAAGTCAACTTTAGCGGAGCCTATTGGACGAGTTATTTGTTAGACGCAGGCCCGATCGGTGAAGATTTTGAACTTGAAATCGATGACCAAGATCTCATTCACATCCTTTACACGCGTTCGTCAACAGGAGAAGTTGTCCTACTCCGTATTGATGGCACCGAGCATGAGGTACGTATTCTTGCTACAGACGCTACAATTGCGGATGGACTCGGAATGGGTTTGGATTCACAAAACACCGAGCAAGTCGCTACTATTACACAAACTGAAAATGCCTTTTCAATCAACCTCATCCGCTCTCTGGCGGGTCAAGACTCGGGGCGTGTGAATCCAACACCGACGCAGATTGTGACAGGTCAAGATGATGTTTCGGAGGGGGAAATCAAATTCGCTGACCTCAATAATGACGGTTATGATGACCTCGTCATCGCCACGCCTCAAGCCAGTTTACTCTCTTATATCGAGAACGGGCGATTGGACATTTACTACGGGTCTTCAAGCGGTTTCGGTCAAATCCCCGACGTTATCCTTGCTGGTGAAGACAATCAAAGTCACTTCGGTGCCGGATTGGACACAGGTGATTTCAACCACGATGGAATTCATGACTTGGCCGTCGGCCTTCCAGGATGGAATCCAACCAATGATTCCAACAACACCCACGGCCAAGTTCATGTCTATCTTGGTAATTCATCAGGGATTTCTGCCTCGCCTTGGTGGTCCGTTTCAGGAATGAATGGCGAACTTTTGGGAAGCTCTCTTTCTGCGCTCTTGCACGATGATCAAGCGGACATGCTTGCTGTAGCAGCACACGGATATACGCTTGAATCGGGAGGTTCTACGATGGCCGGTAAAGTCAATCTGTATGCGGGTGGTGAATCCAGCCTTACAAGTCAACGTAATTTGACAGCGACAAAAAATGGAAACATGTTTGGGCGCTTGATTGAGGGCTGCGATATGAACGGTGACGGTCATGAAGAAATGATCATCGCTAACGTTGGAACATACACAACTCCACCTAATTATTCATCCATTGAGTATTTCGAAGGCTCCGCTACCGGATACAACGGCACTCCCGACCACACGCTTGAGACCAACATCCAAGGGCGTCTCTTCGGTCATACGGTGAGTTGTGTAGGAGATGTCCATGGGGATGGTTTTGACGACCATATCATCACTGAACCCTTCAATGGCTCTGAAACCTTTGGTGGAGGAAAATTGTGGATGTTTGCCGGAAGCAACATCGGCTACAACAATCAACCCAATTGGACGCTTGTACCGAGTACCCCAAATTCCCGCATCGGTCAGGCAATCGCTCCAGCAGGAGATATCAACGAAGATGGATATGATGACGTCTATATTTCAAGCTTGAACGGTGACGAGTCTGGTAAAGTTGAGATTTACCTTGGCAGTGCTAGCGGCTTGCGCTCGGAATCTCAACTTCTCGCGCAGGGCGTGTCGAATCAAAAAATCGGCCAGCGCATGGTTGGGATTGGCGATATCAACGCAGATGGTCTGGGTGAAATGGTCTTTTCATCTCGTAATACCCAGCAAGGCACGAATTACGGTCTTGAGTACCATGTCCTCAGCGAACGTGATTTTGAATCAATTTCTTTCCCATATACTGGTACGGCTGAAGGTCTTGACCTCGCTACCGCACAACGAGGTGAAACAAGCATCGTGTTCACTTACAGCGACAACACCGGCATGCACCTTGTCAAACTCGAGCATATGAAAGACCAGACGCCTACCGGGCAATGGAACCATCAATCCATTACCAAGGATGCCAACGAAAACACGACTTTCATCTTCAAGGCTCGCTCCAGTGGCCAACCGGTGGTGGTCACCGAAGATCACAACGCCATCAATCTTCACACGACCCGTTCAATGACCGCCGTCCAACAGAATGTTGCAACCACGGGGACAGTCGGTCAATATCTCGGTTCAACAATCGACCAACACGGCAAACAAGCAGTTGCTTACACAACGGGTGCTGGTCAACAAATCTTCTATTCCGCTTATGATGAAACGAACGGATGGACTTCAGAAATGGTTCGAAACAGCGTCATGCTTGGGGGCAATATCTCTGTTCAAGTCAATAGTACAGATGTTCCTCATTTGGTTTATCGGCATGGCGATACCAATCAACTCGCACTGGCAACTCGCGGCGCTTCGTGGACGCTTGATACGCTTGGCGAAGCGGGTGAAGCGCTTTCAAGCCAGCATCCTACGATGCTCTTGGACAACGATGAAATCGCCATTGCCTTGGTCACAGAGGATGACACGGCTGATGAAACAAATCTTTCATTGTGGACCTATGATGGTACAACCCTCAGCAAGAGTATGATCGCTAACGGTACGGATTCAGATGTTCAAATCGAGATTGCTCAGTTAGCCAACGGATCAATTCTTGTGGCTACACTTACCAACGACGGGGACCTCAATGTCTACGAACAGTGGCCCGGACAGAACAATTGGCATGAGCACATCATTACTCAACCGAGTGGGACCGCCGGAGAGTTCCGTCTGGACCTTGAAGGAGGAGCCACACCGATTCTTGCTGTGCGTGGGAATTCGGTTTCTTCTTTGATGACCACCAACAGCACGGGTCATTGGGTGGTCCTTCAAGAACGTCCTGCAGCAGCTTCGAACGGAGCATGGGACGTACTCCACATGGGGACGCATGTGTTGATGTTGACCAGCGACCCAGTGACGCAACACCTCATCGTCAATACTGCAGAACTGGACGGTATTCATTCTGGCTTTGCCCCTTGGATGTCGGTGCGCTTTGGTGATGTTGTGGTCACTGAAGAACTGAACGCGAAGGTTGACGCAAACGGGACCGTCCACATGGCCTACTGGGATACGGTCGATGACGACGTTATCATCCTTCGACTCTACGAGGACCAAGACCGAGATCTGGTCTTTGACTTGGTCGACGGATTACCTACTGTGGGCGACCAGTGGATGGACACGGATGGTGATTATTACGGCGATAACCCCCTTGGCCCTCTGCCGGACGCCTGCCCAACCACAAGCGGGACTTCTTCCTACATTAGTTCTGGATGCGAGGATTACGACCATGACGGCTACAAGGATTCCATCGATGGATGCGATGATGCAGCCGGAACATCATGGATTGACCGATATGGATGTGAAGACCTTGACCAAGACGGTTGGTCTGACAACAGCGCAAACTACTACGATGGCGACCGATTCAAGGCCAATTGGAAACAAGCTCTGGACACCGACGGCGATGGCTTTGGTGATAATCACGGCCCAGATTGCTGCTCAGCACCGCTGGACCCGAACGCAGGACAGGGTGACCTTTTCCCCTATTTGGCTTCACAATATGCAGATTATGACGGTGATGGCTACGGTGATAACGACACGGACACCGTCTACGGCGACTATTGTCCGTGGGAGTATGGCGTTTCCTGGCGTGACCGCAACGGATGTTTGGACTCGGACAGTGACGGCTCCAGTGATACCTCTAACGAAGGCAATATTTTCGAGTGGAACATCACTCATGGAGCCGACGTTTGGCCCTTCGACCCAACGCAATGGGTTGACAGCGATGGTGATGGCTTTGGTGACAATGACTCTGAAAATGCAACCAATCCAGACCACTTCCGATTCTATCCCGCAGCCGCCAACGATACCGACGGCGACGGTTTCCCCGACAATTGGACTGCGCTCTACAACGGCAGCAATGCAATGGGTCTGAAATTGGACGGGTGTTCGGATATTTGGGGAAATTCAACCCGTCCAGTGGTTGGATGCTTGGACAGCGACGGAGACACTTATACCGATATCTATTCTTACGATTTGAATACGAGTTCTGGCCTCAGAGAGAATCAACAGGGTGATGCTTTCCCTTACCTTGACTCACAGTGGTCGGACACCGACGGCGATGGATTTGGTGATCAATTAGCAGGATTCCAGGGTGACAAGTGCCCCGTTGAGGCCGGTGTCGTCAACGGCACGGATGGAATTGGATGCCGCCTCATTGACATCGCCGATAGTGACGGCGATGGCGTGATAAACGATTTGGACACGCTTTGCCCCAACACGCCTGCGAACCAGCCCGTCAATGCCGAAGGATGTGCTCAATCAGAACTCGATGACGATAACGACGGTGTCAACAACAATCTCGACATTTGTGCTTCAACCCCATCAGGGGTTAGTGTGGACGCCGAGGGATGCAGCCTTGAGCAACGAACATCCGATACCGACGGCGACGGAGTAAACGACCCTGAGGACACCTGTGAGGCTACGCCAGTAGGCGATACAGTTGATGCAAACGGTTGCGCAGAGAGTCAGCGTGACAGTGACGGCGACGGTCTATCGGACTTGGATGATGCTTGTGACGATACCCCCGTCGGCTTCCCTATTTTGGACAATGGATGCACGGACGAAAGTGCCTTGGATACCGACATTGACGGAGATGGTTATTCTGGAATCTATACCTATGATGTAGATGAAAGCACTGGTCTGCACACCAACCAAACGGGTGATGCATTCCCATCAGACCCGACTCAGTGGTTTGATTCAGACGGCGATGGCTACGGGGACAACCCAACTCCTGCGTCAAATGCTGATGATTGCCCCGGCGAGGCTGGAACATCGTTTAGAGACTTCTTGGGTTGTTACGATGACGGTGATGGCTGGCGTGACGAATTTGAACCTGCCTCACTCCGCGAAGACCCCACACAATGGCAGGATACAGATTTCGATGGTCTTGGTGACAATTGGGGGGACTCGACTTGGAATGCCACACGTGAAGCGTATTACCAGCGCCTAGGTGTCAATGACCCCGGCCAATTCATTGAGGATGCTGGCAAGCCAGATCTTTGTCCGAACACACCGTTTGGATTAACAAATCAGGTGGATGAATTTGGATGCCATATTTCTGAACGTGATACCGACGGAGATGGTGTTCTTGATGACCGAGACAATTGTATTGACGAGCCCAAAGGCGTTGATGGCTACGATGATGGTTGTCCTTATGTCCCACTAGCAGGTGACGGCGATGCAGGCCTTTTCGGCCTTGACGCAGGGACTATCATGGTCATTCTAGGCGGCGGAGGGCTCGGTTTGGCTCTGGTCGGTTTGATCATTGCCAGAATGCTGCGTGAAGACGACGATGACGAAGACGAGGATGATGATTACTTCTTTGATGACGACGAAGAGGAAGAAAGCGTCTTGGACGTGCTTGACTGGAAAGGAGTTTCACCGATGGCATCTCGAGGACGGCAAGCCAGCCAGCCTCGGCAAGCAAGTCAACCACGTGCCACGCCAGCGGAAAAGGCCGGGCCGAAATCCCCGCCGGGACGACAAAAGTCCTCAGGTCCACCTGGCCGTCAACCACCTTCTCGTCAGGCCGCACCAGCTCAAAAGGTCGCTAAGAAAAAGTCAGTTACGTCCGAAGAAGAGCCTTCAACGAAGGTTCGAAAGGCGCGAATTCAAGTGGATCTCAGTATCTTTGAGGACTGGCAAGAAGACGACAGAGAATCAGCCGTTGAGTGGGTTGTTGGTGCAATTTCCGAAGGTGAGGAAGAGCGAAGCGTGTTGATGCAACTGCAAGAAACAGGTTGGTCTGCTGAGCAATCACGAGCGATTTGTAATCTTGCAAAGAATCGCTCGGCGTAATGATGTTCATGAGGGCTTAAATGGAGAACCCAAGTGCGGTTGATAGGAGGGTGCGACGGTGACAGATGACGGCGCAGCCAACAATTCAGAAATTGAGGTTGATGCAGCAGCAGCATACTTCGGTGCAACGGCCTCATCAGACATGCTCCACAACATGATGGGCATGCCGAGAACGGAAGCCATGACTCAATTTTTTGAATATCTTTCCGACATTGTCCTTCAGCCTGGAGATTTTGATTTTGAGGCGGCCAGCGAACGGATGGCCTGCGAAGGAGGAGAAATCTACTATCTTGTTGCGGGCCATCTTGGATTGATGAGTCTGCCCGACCCTTTACTCAACGCTTTAGGCCAACCAGATTCATCCGGTGAAATACAGGGGCAAAAAGTTGCAGGAATGACTGCTGAACAAGAGCAGCACCTTTCGAGCCTCGCAGATCCCATGCGAATGATGAAACTCTTCGCAGTTGCCCATCAAACCGGAAAGGGTGGGGAGGTCATCAAGTATCTCTCGGCCCTTGAAGGCCATCTCAATCACGTAGACCAATCCATTGATGCACTTGTCAGTATCAATCAGGAACTTGACGCTGCTCTTGATGTGGCTGGTCATGTTCTTCCAGTGGCGACATTGGCAAGCGGAACGGCTTCTGCTGCCACCATCGCCCTACCAGCCACCTCCCCGCCCAAGCCAACGCCGCAGAAGGAGGCTTCTGCACCCGCACCTACGGTTGTGGGTACGGTAAAGGAAATTCCACCCATTCCATTGCCGGAAGTGAATGCTGCTGAACCCAGTTCAGATGGTCCAGCTTCGCCTGTACCACTTCCCGGCGCTTCCGTCGCCCTCCCCGATGTTGAAACTGTTGAAGCCGCCCCTGAGGTTGTGAATGTTGAGAGCGAAAAGCAAGTTGCTCGTGCTACTCAGAATGCCTTCGCAGGGGCCTTCGACCTCGAATTGGCAGCAGAAGAACCAGCCCAAGAAGAAATTACTCCCGAAGGCGACACTGACCTGAACAAGATTTCCGCCCTAGAAGTCGTAGAGGAAGAACTCGTCCACGAGGCCGAGGAGGAAGAGTTTGTCAGCGCAGCTGAACATTTCATCGCTGCGGACGAAGACGGCAGCGGTGCGCTTTCGGTGGAAGAATTGGCGCAGGCAACAGGAAGTTCTCTCGAAGAGGCTACAGAACTCCATTCAGAGGCTGATACGGATGGTGACGGCGTCGTATCACTGTCTGAATTTATCGCTTCACCAGCGGCAGAAAAAACTGCGGCTTTGCCCAAACCCATCGCTCCTGTTCGTAAGCCGCTTGCGCCGACCTCCAAGCCTGTTGCTCAACCTCAGCAGCCGGTCAATCAACGACCTCAGCCCCTACCGAATCAACAAAATTGGCAACAACCTCCACCTCAACAATCTATACCACAACAGAATTGGCAACAACCTCCACCTCAACAACCCGGGCAACAAGGTTGGCCTCGCCAACAGGCGCCGCTGGTTCAACCGACCATACGCTCCGGCATCCATTGCCGTGGGTGCGGGATAGGGCTTGATCCGTATTGGCGCTTTTGTCCAGTATGTGGTCAGCAAAACCTAGGCTACTGATCAATCGATCAGGAAGGTTCCATCTTCGACAATTGGAGTCTCGTCCAGCCAAATACTCGGCGTTTCAAGAACGCCTGATATGTGAATTCCAACTGCGGCAGTACCGCCCAGACGTGTATTGTCGCCAAGCGAAAAGTAAGCAGTACCGAGGCGTTTTTCATCTTCCAAAACATTCCCCATAAGGCGAGCATTAGGATTCATTCCAAACCCAAATTCAGCCACAGTCCAGACGTTTTCTTGTTCCTTGCTACGCAGTCGCTTGGCAGCTTCCCCAAAGGCTTGGCGTATTTGTGCAGCAGCAGTACCTCCTTTGACGTCCACGACCAAACCGTCCTCAATGTGCAATACAACGGGTTCATCGACAAGCGCTGAATCCCAGGAACCATCGATCACAATCGTTCCGTTCATCGTACCTTCTCGAGGGAGCGTGAAGATTTTCCCCGCTGGTAAGTTGGTCAGCATCCTCGGTCGGTTACAGATGCCGTTATCGTCAAGTTTCCATTCACGCCAGTTGACTTCAAAGGTGACGTTCGTGCCGCTGTTTGATTTGACATTAACAATTCGCTTGCGCCGCATCACAGGGGCCATTTCCCCCATCTTCTTTTTGATGGCAGTGAAATCAGCAGACATTCCACCTTGGGTGAACATCTCATTGCTCATCCCAGGCATGGTTGCAACTCTGGCTCCGTCTTTGATGGCTTGGCGGACGGCTCGTGTGTGTGTCAACGAATAGCGTGTCGGTGCAATGACGACCTGCTGTTGCCGCATCAAGTTTACCACAGGTGCGGGAGGTTCTTCCCCATGGTGTCGACCTTTTGGCATGACGATGAGGAGAACACGGTCTGAACGAATGCTTGCGGCATCGTGAAGTGCCTGTCCGATGTCGGTTGTGGTCGGGTCACAGACCACCAAAATGTTCTCACCACGCCTGAGGTCCATGCAGGTGTCGATGACGGTTCGCGCACTTTTGGCCATGAGGTCAACATCTTCAGATGCTTCATTTGTGGTCGTTTCATCGACGACTTCCTCAGCCAGAATCGGTTCAGGGACGCCTTCTTCAGCGTCAATGAGGTCTGCGATGTCGACATCGATTGGCCCCTCACCATCCTCCCCTTTTCCTTTTCGGCGGAAGGGTGAGGCCATGGTAAGTGTAGTTCACAACTCTTCTTCAATGTGTGCTTCTACAGTGTATTTTTTTGATGCCTTTTGGGCATTCAAAGGAAGGGGAGTGTTCAAGAAGAACCCCTCTGTGTTGATTTCATGGACCTCTATGACGAGTTTTTGAACCGAGTAAAAGACATCCACAGACTCAGTGCTCTACAAGGCCATTTGGGATGGGACCAAGAGGTACTCATGCCTGTTAAGGGGGCTGCATCAAGGGGAGAAATGATGGCTTGGCTTGCAGGACAACGGCATCAAAGACTTGTTGACCCGAGGCTGGGGGAATTAATCACTGCACTTTCTTCTATAGATTTGGACGGCGACCAAAAAGCCAACCTACGAGAAATGAAACGCAGCCACCAACAAGCCATTTGCCTACCTCAATCCTTTGTTGAATCATTTGCTCAAGCACGTTCTGAGGCCTTGGTAGCGTGGCAACAAGCACGAGAGCAATCCGACTTCCAAGCCTTCAAACCAGCGCTTGAGCACCTCATCAGCCTCACACGCCAAAAAATTGACTATCTCGGTGTTGAAACCACGCCCTACGATGTGTTGCTGGACGAATACGAAGTGAGCATGAAAGTTTCAGATTACGATCCGCTTTTCGCAGGATTGAAAGCCAGACTGGTGCCCCTCCTCCAATCCATTACTGCCGCACAAACTCGGCAAGAAGAACCCACATTACCTGCAGATATGCGTTTTCCCATCGACTCGCAGAAAGCATTCTGCCATAATGTATCTGCTGCAATGGGCTTCGATTTTGAAGCAGGTCGAATGGATGCTTCAACGCACCCCTTTTCAGCGGGCCTTTGGCCAGGTGATACTCGCTTCACAACTCGCTTTGATGACAAAGACCCCTTCTCCTGCCTCTATGCTGTGATGCATGAAACTGGGCACGCACTCTACGAACAGGGATTGGATCAAGAACATCGCTACACGCCACGGGGGGCTGCAGTTTCCCTTGGTGTTCATGAATCTCAAAGTCGATTCTGGGAAAATCAAATCGGCCGAACACCCTCGTTTTGGAAAGTGGCTCTACCTTGGTTTAAGCAAGCCTTTCCCGATGCACCCGATTGGGATGAGCACACCCTCAACCAAATTGCTAATCGAGTCGAAAAAGGGTTTATTCGGGTTGAAGCAGATGAAGTCACCTACAACTTACATGTGATGATACGCTATGAAATCGAGAAACAACTGTTCAATGGTGAATTGAGCGTGGACGATTTACCATCGGCGTGGAATGCCATGTTCAAAGAATGGTTTGGCCTTGATGTACCAGAAGACCGGCTTGGATGCCTACAGGACATCCATTGGTCGATGGGTGCCTTTGGGTATTTTCCGACCTATACCCTCGGCAATCTCTACGCTGCCCAACTTTTGGAGGCGATGGGCGAAGAATTTGGTAGCATCGACGATCTGATTGAGACTGGAGACTGGTCACCCATGCTGGAATGGTTACGCCCTCGAATCCATCAACGAGGTAGTCAGGTCACGCCTGCAGAACTCATTACTGACGCTACGGGCAGTGCCCCAAGTCCTGAACCTTTCTTGCGCTACGTCGAGCGAAAATACAGCCTTCTCTATCATTTGGCTTGATTCTTAACGCCAAGGCGTCATCACGATAGGAGTCCCTGCACCGCCAGCCTCTACGAGAAGTGCTCCTTTCTGACCGGTTTCTTCCGTACGCTCAAAGACAGGCGTTCCTGCAACGATGGTGATTTGGGCCCATCCGACCAACGGGCGGCCTCGAAACGGACTCCATCCAACTCTGGTCCAGGTCAGCTCGTCATCAACAACAACTTCCTTGTTCATGTCAACCAGGACGAGGTCACCGTCGGCTCCTTCTTCCAATCTTCCTTTTCCGACCATGTTGTAGCAGTCTGCAACGTTGGTTGACATCCATTGAACCACGTCTTCGATGGAGCATTGGCCGTCCTTTGCATGAGTAAGCATCACTGCAAGGGATGTCTCAACACCTGGCATACCACTAGGGGCATCAGGGAACCCAAGCGCTTTTGCATCGAGGGTATGAGGTGCGTGGTCGGTTGCAATGCATTGAATTGTTCCGGCTTTCAGTTCATCCCAAAGTTGCTCTTTGTCCTTGGCGTAGCGAATCGGTGGGTTCATTTTCAAGCGAGTCCCTTCACGCTCGACGTCAGTCTCGTCAAAGGTGAGGTGCTGAGGCAAAGTTTCAGTCGTGATGATGGCTTTATCATCATCACTTTGTGATGGAAGCGATGTAATGCCATTGAGCCATTCGGCCTCAATCCCGCTGGTAAGATGCAGAACGTGAAGGCGGTGTCCGTGCTCTTGAGCGAGTTCCACTGCGAGTTGCGTCGCCAAGAGGGCTGTGACATCATCTCGCCACTGAGCGTGCGCAGCCATATCCGTTCGTGATTTGTAGGTTTCATATCGCTCAATCAGTCGTTTTTCATCCTCAGCATGAACGGCAATGAGGCCACCAGTTTTTGAAAAAATCTCGTTCAAGGCCTCACGCTCGTTAACCAGAAGTGTCCCTGTTGAAGAGCCCATGAAGACTTTGATTCCGCAAATCCCTGGAATGCTGATGGCCTCTTCTGGCGTACCTACTGCTTCTTGGAGGTCAGTGACGTTTGTTGGCGTGGCGCCAATGAAAAATCCATAATTGTTGACACATTTTGCCGCAGCAGTATCCAATTTCATTTGCATGCCCGCTAAATTTGTGATGGAGGGTTTGTTATTCGGCATGTCAAGAAAAGAAGTGATGCCACCGCTTACAGCAGCCGCTGAGCCAGATCCCAAGTCTTCCTTCTCCGGTTGCCCTGGATCGCGGAAATGGCATTGAGGGTCAATCATTCCCGGCATGAGGTGCAGTCCTTCGGCATCGATGAAGAGTTCATCCTCGAGTGGTTCTAATGTTCCTTCAACGGCGATGGAGTGAATGATACCGTCCCTAACGCGTAAATCTCCGAGGACAGTTTGTGTTGGTAATGTCATTGTAGCGCCGCGAATGAGGATGTTGCCCTTCATTATTTTCTTCTCCAAACCGAAGCAACAAAAGTCAGCACATGAATATGATGATGACGAGTTCATCGGCGTGCGGCAGATTTTGGCCGAAAGGCACGACAGACATCATCTCGCATGTCCATGTAAGGTCCACCCGTGAGGTCAATGCAGTAGGGGACGGCCTTCCAAATTTCATCAATGGTCTCTCGAATGGCCTTCGGCCGGCCAGGTAGATTGAAAATTAAACTCTCACCTCTGAGTCCCCCAACTTGACGGGAAAGAATTGCAGTCGGGACAAAGGCCAATGATATGGCTCGCATTTGTTCTCCAAACCCAGGTAGCAATCGGTCACAGACGCGCTCAGTGGCCTCCGGAGTAATATCACGAAGCGCTGGACCGGTCCCTCCCGTTGTGACCACAACAGAGCATCCGTAATCGTCAACCAGTTCTCGCAACGCAGCCTCAATGTCGTCCATCTCATCGGGAACGCACCGGTAATGGGCTTGCCAAGGACTGGCTATGGCTGCCTCAAAGAAACCAAGAATGGCCGGGCCACCTTCATCCTCATAGTGACCGGAACTGGCTCGGTCACTGACGGTGACTACACCGAGTTTGATGGGTTCACCAACATGGCCTGGCTGACCATCAAAGGTCGTACTCTCCTCCACAACATCACCTATTGGTCGCCGTATTTGGCAAGAACGTCGGCATGAAAATTGTCGAGGAGTGTATCTTCAAACAATTCGGTTTGACGGCGCATTTTCGTCGAACGAATGTGTAGAACAGCCATCAGGATGAATACACCGATGATCATGGGAATAAAGACCTCAAGTTTGTACTGGTGCATGAACTTCACAATGCCTTCAGCAGTATAGGCCCATGTGATTGAGGCGATTGAACCGCCGATGAGAGTTGCAAGGAGAACACGCATGAACTGCATTCGAGAAAGCAGGCCGAGCATGGCACCGACGAGGACACCAGATGCCATAAACGGAATCCATACGAAGAAAATGAGGCCCCAGAAGCCCCATTTGTTGATCATTTCACGCTTCTCATTGGCCATGTATTCAACCGTGGAAAGGGTATCTCCTAGGAATTTTGTTTGGAGCATACGTCCGCCCAAACCGTCTTGCTTTGCAACGGCAACGATTCGCTCATCATCGGTTGTGGATTGGCGTTCAACACGACCCGCACCAGACCGGTCAGCGAGGGTTGAAACTTCATTTCGTGTCTTGACAATCAATTCCTGAGAGCCCAACAACTCTTCGTTTCGCTCGTGAATGAATCGAAACAATTCATCCTTGATTTGGGTGGACGTTTTGTTGAATCTGAAAAAGGCAAAGCGTTGCGTTGGCCGATAAATAACCGAGACAAAAACGACTCTGTCATCACTGGTAACGACGGCGCCCTTCATCTCAACATCGTTACGGCGGGTAAAGAACAAGTCCAAACTGTCACGCACATCATCCTCAATTCGGGAGAGGGAATGAAGTTCTGAGAAGAAGGAGGAGTAATCTTGTTTTTCGGTTTCAACATCCATGGCATCTGCTTCTCTCGTTCCAATTCCAACGCCCGAATCAAAGTCGATGACTTGGCCGACACCGATGACTCTTGTATTGAGTTGTACAGGCTTGAAAACACGAAAAATAGCGAACTCTTCAAGCAGTTGCCGAAGGATTTCTGAGCGAACTTCCTTTGAATCTGAAAGCGTACTTTCCGTATTTTTGTAGGCAACCATGATGTCGATAGAGAGTTCACGCACTTCTGTTTTGAACAGCTCTTGGTCAACATCGATGTTCAAGCCTTCAGCAATCGTTTCAACCGTGTCCTCAACGAGGCGAACGATGTGGCTACGGGAGAGGATGTCGTCAGTATCTTGGTGGTAGACCTTGTACATCACGGGGTAGATAATCAAGAGCGTGATGATCGACAATGAAAGTGAGATGAAGGCCATCCACCAAGCAGGAATGCCTGCAGCACCGCCTGTGAGCATGGCAGTTTCACGCCCGCCTCCGATTTCCGCCCCCATCAGAAGGTATCCCCAATCGCCTAAATCCTGTACCGACCAGCACGACCGTGGACCTGCATCCTCAATGCGAACTTCTGAATGCTCACTGTCGTCTACAAAGGGAAGGAAGGCCAAGGCTTCCGATGAGATGCTGTGCTCGAAGCTCAGTGTTTGGCTAAGCGGTCCGATGATTCGCTGGGACGAGCGATTGACTTCTTCGTAAACATCAATTCGGAACTTCAACTCATAGTGCCCCTCAGCGAGTTCGGAATAAGGTGCTCGGAAATATGCCCGTCCGGAGTTGTTGGTTGATTCTTCGATTGTTCGGGTCGTTTCGTTGCTACCGTACGCTTCTGTTACAGTGGATTTGGTTTCACCGTCAATTGAAAAGTAAGAGTAATTCAAGAATGCAACACCGTTGGGGAGGTTATGTCCTGCGATTGAAAACAATTCTTTGTCCGGATCAGGGAATATATTGAGCCAGGGTTCATCAGTAATTTGTTCGCACTCATCTCCAATATCAAGGAATGTGGTTGAAGCAGTATGGTCGAGAGCGGTAGAATTGCCAAGAACCCCCGATGACATTGAGAACAGGAGCAGTGCAAAAAGGAGACCGTAAACAATACCCCCCATTAGGACGAAATCCTCAATATTCGAGAGAAACATACGCCCTCCACCTTGGCGGCGTTGCCGAATTTCTTGGAGTTCTTTGGCCTCCTTGTCCTTGGCACGAGAATGCTCTTCATGAGCCTCATTGCCCGAGGGTTGGTCTCCACCCTCTTTGCCCATGTTGCTTGCAAAGTATAACTTCCTCAAGAACCCTTTTCTTCGTTACGATGAAGGTGCCTCACTCACGCCCTCTTCTATAGAATCTAAATCAACCCTCAACCAATGCACAAACCTTCGTGCGAAGGATGTTGTTGGTGGGTTAGGCCGGACTTGAACCAGCGACCTCGGCATCTTCAGTGCCGCGCTCTCCCAACTAAGCTACTAACCCGTGTTGGCTTTGCGAGTGCCCTCGCCATATCAAGGCTTCCGATGAGATGTTGAAGGCAGAGGTACTGATGATGCGAAGAATTAAACCGCTCCACTGAGGGTATTTTGTTGGTGCTGGAACAAGGTTTCCATTCCACCGTCCGCCGATGAGAGAAGGGCAGATAATTCCTCAGCCGAAAAGGTGGATTCCTCTCCTGTTCCTTGGATCTCAACATAACGCCCGTCACTGGTCTTAATGACATTCATGTCAACGTCCGCATTTGAATCCAAGATATAATCCAAATCGAGGTACACATCACCATCAATGAGTCCAACGGAAACTGCTGCTAAGTCATGAGGGATGACATCATTTTCATGATTCGTCCGCTCTGCCTCGCTTAGTGAAGGTGGTTGCCACCCTTCCTTGCGCTGTTCGAAGGTGGGGCGAAGATCGACGGGTAGGCAATCTCCCGATGCAATAAGACGGCGTACTGCCAGGCGTAGGGCGATGTTGGCTGCTGTGATGGAAGCACAACGTGTGCCTCCGTCCGCATTGAGCACGTCACAGTCAACGTTGAGCGCAACTGGCCCAAGTGCTTCCAAGTCAACGGCAGCGCGTAGCGACCGAGCGATCAACCGCTCAATCTCTTGTGTTCGACCTTTTGCTCCGTTGCGTTCACGACGGAATCGAGAATCAGTTGAACCCGGCAAAAGAGAATATTCTGCGTGAACCCATCCCTTTGTAGCGTCACGAGGGAACCACCGTGGTAACTTTGCTTCCTTTGTGCAACAGGCCAGAACAACCGTGTTGCCCTGACGGTAGAGAACGGATGCAAGGGCATTTGGCGTGAAGTCCAGTGTGACCTCAATATCTCTCATTTCGTCGGGTTTTCGATTGAGTTCCAGATTGGTTTTGAACTTCGCCATGACCATGCCAAGAGCCCTGCCACATCAAGCCTTCTCACCGCCCGTTCTTCCCAAAGGTCACCTTGAAGGCATGCATCATGCTGGCGTTGGTCATGTCCCAGCCAAAAGCGGTCATCTGTGGTGTTGCCCGAACACCAATCGGAAAGTTCCTCGGTAGCCTCTCGTCGCTGAGTGCCGTTGATTTAGGCGTCCTGACCGTGAAAGAATTGCTCACTCGAATGAACATTGAACCGTCATCTGGATTGATTGATGAAGTTCTCTTTGGCCAAGTACTGCAAGCAGGTGCTGGTCAGAACCCTGCTCGTCAGGTTGCCCTCGGAGCGGGCTTACCAGTATCGATTCCCTGTGCTACGATCAACAAGGTATGCGGCTCATCACTCAAGGCTGCCATGATGGCTGCCAACAGCATCCGTGCTGGAGAATACAAAGCCATCATCGCAGGAGGCATGGAGAGCATGAGCAATGCACCTCAGTTGCTGATGGGGCAGAGGAAGGGTGCAAAAATGGGCAATTCTACCCTTGTTGATTCAATGATTCATGACGGTCTGTGGGATGTTTACAACGACGTGCACATGGGAACCACCGGAGAGACGGTCGCTCAAGAATGCAATATTTCACGAGAAGCGATGGACGCTTACGCACTGCGTAGCCAGCAGCGAGCATCTGCAGCATGGAACAACGGATGGTTTGATTGGGAAACCTTTGCTATTGAAGTCCCTCAACGGCGAGCAGACCCCATCATGTTTTCTTCGGATGAAGGCGTTCGTGCTTCAACAACGATGGAATCGCTTGCAGGATTGCGCCCAGCCTTCGATAAGAACGGGGCCGTCACCGCTGGAAATGCGAGCACCCTCAACGATGGTGCAAGTGCAGTGTTGATCGCCGAAGAAAGCTACGCCCGTGAACAAGGCTGGACTATTCTCGCCACGATTGAGGATTATTGCACCTCTGGTGTTGACCCCCGAAGGGTGATGAGCGCTCCAATTCCAGCCGTGCAATCACTTCTCGAGCGAAACGGACTTGACGTCTTGGATGTTGATGTCTACGAACACAACGAGGCCTTTGCCTCTGCATCATGCGCAGTAGCACAAGAAGTTGGCATACCTGACGACCGCTTCAATCTGCACGGAGGTGCGGTGAGTTTAGGTCACCCGCTCGGCGCAAGCGGAACCCGCTGTTTGATCACACTTCTTGGCGTCATGAGGCGGCTTGATGCACAGTCTGGTATCGTCACCCTCTGTTTGGGTGGCGGGAATGCCGTTGCCATGTATGTGCGCATGTTTGACTGAGTTCAAGGCGAGCCAGACCCCTCTCAGCACGGGTCATGCTAAATAGGGTCGGAAGGCGGGCAAGCATGAGGCAAAGTCATGACTTCGTTCAGTGATCTCGGTGTTGATGTTGCACTGGAGGAGGTTTTAGCCTCGCAAAACATCGTTGAGCCCTTTGAAGTACAGGTTGAGGCGATCCCGCTCATCCTCGATGGCATTGATGTCGCTTGCCGTGCACCGACAGGGTCCGGAAAGACGCTGGCCTTTGGTCTTCCTTTGCTTCAGACAGTGCCGATGGCGAAACCCAACCGTCCTACGGCCCTCATCCTTTCACCAACACGTGAATTGGCCGAACAAATTTTCAAAGTTCTCAAACCACTATGCCGCCGGGTGGACCGTACGGTTGGTGTAGTCTATGGCGGTGTATCCTACAAGAACCAATACCGGGCTCTTGAACGAGGTTTGGACATTCTCGTGGCCTGCCCAGGTCGTTTACTCGATTTGATGGAACGGGGAGCAGTGGTCCTCCGAGATACTGTTTCGGTAGTCGTTGACGAAGCAGATAGAATGGCCGATATGGGGTTCATGGAGCCTGTTTGTGATATCTTGGACCGATGTTCAGAAGACGCTCACACGGTCCTTTTCAGTGCTACCTTGGACGATGATATCGGTGAACTCGTTGACCGCTACCAAAAAGATCCGGTCTTCCTTGAAATTGGAGACGCTGATATTTCAGTCACGGATATGGAACATTTCTTCTGGCTCATGCCCAACAGGCAAAAGAGCACCATCAGTTCTGAAATCATACGAAAGTGCGGCCGCAGTGTTGTGTTCTGCCGTACACGTCTCGGCGTGGAACGCGTTGCAGACGAACTTGAAGAAGACGGTATCGGCGTTCGTTCACTGCACGGCGGATTGTCCCAACGCCAACGAGACAGAGCCATGGCGTCCTTTGTTCACGGTGAATGCATGACACTGGTGGCAACCGATGTCGCCGCTCGCGGTCTGGACGTTGAGGGTGTGAACGCTGTAATCCATTACGACCCACCAGAAAACGGCAAGGCCTACAAGCACCGTAGTGGGCGTACTGCCCGAGGTGGTTCAAGCGGTATTGTAGTGGCTCTCATTCAGAAGCCACAAAAGAAAATGTACAGTCGACTCCAACGAGATGTTGGAATCAATTTTGATTTCACTCCACCAGACTTCGGGGCACTGCCACAATTTGAAGTCGAATACATTCCTCCCGAGCCACGCAGAACCACCAAAAAACAGCGTGAACAGCGAAGGAAGAATTCTGGTCACCACGGCCGTCCATCAAATCAATTTGGGAACCAGGGGCGTCGTAGTGGCACCAAATCCCAGTCCAACCACCGAGGTCGCGGTCGTGATGGCGGTGGTCGCGGGGGCGGCGGTGACAAGCGTGGAGGACAACAATGGAATCGTGGCTCCTCTCAGCGCGGCGGTTCATCAAATCGGGGTGGACAGAAAGGTCGCCAAGGTGGACGTGGTGGTGGCAGAGGCGGCGGCCGAGGTAACGGTGGCGGTGGACGCGGTCGTCAAAACCGCGATAATTGATTGGCTTGAGCCTCTTCATTCCTCTTCTGATACAGGTGGCGTCATGATGCCTTGTTCTTCAAGGACATCACAAGCACCCGGTAAAATTGCCTGCAGGTCATCGGTTGAAAGCCCTGTATTTTTGTAAATTTGATTGGCCAACCGGTCCTTCTTCGTAAGACCTGGGCTGAGAATGGCATACCTCTGGCAGATCTCTTTGATGTGCTCGGGCGTGCTGGTGAGCATCAGTGGAACGCCATTGATGGCCACAATGCCGATTCCAAGTCGTAGGTTCAAATCCTTGTACCATGTACGCTGACCTCGAATGACAAAAGCGCCCTTGCCCACGAATTCACCGGTCTGCGCACTCTTCGAAACTTGAGCGGGTTTTACGCTATAGACCGTGCCATGTGAGCCCCCACTATTCCACGCACGACTCCATGCTAAGGCCATCATGGCCGCGTCATTGAGCTTGGCTTTATCCAAGGATGACTCCTCTAACTTGTCCACCAAACGGTAAGCGGGAATATCAGCTGGGAGATGCGATGGACGACGTTGTTCGAGGACAAATCCCGTTCCTGCTCGCAGGCTACAGGATGGTGCCCCATGTAGATCGGCGTGGAGGTACATGTCCTCTCCTGAAAGGTGCTTTTTCACAACGGTATCGTTGCCTTTTGCATCTTTTCCACCAATCAGGAGATGTCCGCCGGGTATCATTGACCAGCGGTGCTGTTCAAACCACATCCGTTTGCTTCGTTTGAGGCGGTTCAATTTGCCGCTTGCCCGTTGTTTATCCTCTTTCTTACGAGCGCGTTTCAATTGGAGTTCAGTTTCTTCGAGAGCAAGAACTGCACCTGAAGTCTTGTTCTTTTGTTTCCTTGCTGATTCAAAGAATCGTTGTGCATTTTGGTGAACGCTGGCATCGAGTTCTAAGAGGACCTGAGGTCCTTTTGGCTGGCCTTCATCATCAGGCAAAAGGACGGTGAATTGGCGCTCGGCTGGATTGAGGCTAACGATCCAAGCAATGTCCTTGCTTGCCTTTTTCACCGCTGGCCAACCGTTGCGTTCAACTGCCTCAGCAGTCTGTTTGAGAAGGGTTTCGACATGTGTCCAGTGGTCTTGAATCAAGTGACCAAGTCGCTGCTGCTTTTCGATTTTCGTTGAAAAGCCAGCCAAGGCTTTCTCTTGTTGGGCCTTACGACGTTCAAGTCGTTCAACTTCGGTAGACTGTCCACGCCCAGGGCCAGCCTGTTCAAAGCGTTCTTCTTCTCTTCGTTGCAGAGCGTGCGCATCATGCGCTCCCTTCCAAATGTCAATGCATTCACAAAGTGAATTAAAACTTACTTTAGGAGATTCGGCATGTTGCGGCAGGAGAATCGGTGTGGCTTCAACGGCACGTTGGGCCAACCATTGCTCTTTGTCTGCGACTTCCATAGAGGATATCTTGGCATCCCACCCTTCGCCCTCTTCCCCATCCAAACGCAGGATAAGGAAGGCTTGTTCTGCCGAATCAAGATCGGTGAGCAGTGTATTTAATGCGTCATAAACGGCCTGCACATCAGCCTCTTCTGGTGGTGAATTGGGTTCCTGCTTCGCCAACGAACATACGGCATTAGCGTGAGTTCCACCAAGATTGACTTTCCCTCCCAGGGTTGAGACCAAATCTCGATCTGATGTTTTGAGAATGTCACCAAGGTCATCTTTTGTCAGGTTGTAGGGATTCATGGCAGCAGGTGGAGGAGTATATTCGACGCCCTTTTTCAGCGTACGGCCGGCATAAGATGCGTGCGTGAGTGGTTGGATAATGACTCCTTCTTCATCGACAAGAATGATGTTACCGTCTCGAAACACCTCGACGAAGAGTGTACGTTCTCCGTCCTTGGTGTCAAATGAAAAGGCCAATACACGGTCAAAACCGACTTGATTCACACCCGTTAAACGAGCGTTGCGAAGATGTTTGCGTAGCACCATTGCAAAGGGAGGAGGTGTCATTGGCATGGGCCGGTCACGCTTTGCAGTGTAGATTCGTTCGCCTCGAACGAAGACAAGGTCACGTTGGTCCTCTCCTTTTGGATTCACGCGAAGAACGATTTGTTCGTAATGCGGCATGTAGGCTTTCTTGACGTAGGCTCCCTTGAGCCCGTCCAGTTCGCGTGCCATAGCACGAAGGTCAAACCCAGACATCGCTTTCTTCATGGGCCACCCTCACTACAGATATGCACCGCCACGGTTCATTAGGCATTAGGGTGATGCTTCAAATTCCAACAGGACCTTTCCAATGTTTTTGGCATCATGGATGTATTGGTGTGCTTCTTGAATACGTTCGGCTGGAAATACCGAATCGATGATGGGCTCCAAATGCCCTTCTTGAATGCCTTGGAGAATTCTGTTGAGTTGTTCATGCATCACGACCTCATTGGTCCATGTACCCATGTGAACGCCAAAGACGCCTCGGTTTCTTGTCATCAGGCGAAGAGGGTCAAATCGAGGCGTTTTGCGTAAGGCGAACATGGCCTTGAGCAGCGATCGCTTTCCTGAGGGCGCAGCAGCTGACAAACCATAGGTGTAGAGACGTCCTCCTTCAGCAAGGGATGAGAGGCTCTTTTTCAGGTGCTCACCACCAATTGGGTCGAGAATATGATCGACACCTTTGTCCTGCGTTTCATTTTTGATGATCGCTCCAAAGTCCTCATGATGGCGGTCGATAGGCCGTGCTCCATATTTCGTGATGATATGGTGCTTGGGTTTGGAAGAAGTAGCCCAGACCTTTGAGACTCCTGCCCATTGGCAGAGTTGCAGCGCTGCCGTTCCAACGCCACCTGCTCCGCCATGGATTAGTACACTATCATCGGCTTTGAGGTGCCCGAGATGATGCAGCATATGATGCGCAGTAAGATAGGTGACGGGTGTTGCAGCAGCGGTTTTTAATGAAATAGAATCGGGGAGTACAAGCACACGTTCTGGATTGACGAGAACATAGCTCGCTTGGCCGCCGTTTCGCATGGCAGCGACCACGCGAAGGCCTGCGGTGAGGTCTTTGACCTCCGCTCCGACAGCATCAACCACTCCACTTACTTCGTAACCGGGTGTGAAAGGATAGGGTGGCCTCGGGTTGTAGAAACCCATCCGCATCAAGAGGTCTGCAAAATTAATTCCTGCATAGGCGACTTTGATTCGTACCTCGTTAGCTGCCGGCTCCGGCTTAGCCATAGGTTGAGTCGTCACCGTTTTGATTCCACCAGCTTTCATGATCACAACACGCTTACCCATTTAGTCACGCTCCATTCGCCATCCATCGGCATGCTTCTCAACCCGTCCTTCTCGTTCAAGAGCGACCAAGTGCGAAAGGGTCTGGTCAACGGCCAAACCCGGATGAGCATCGGGGGAGTCAGCATAGGCTGCAACAGCAATCTCTTCGAGTCCTTGCAGGCCATCCTTGAGCGCCGCAGCCACTCGTTCGTGTCGTGCTTTTCGATGGTCGATGTAGTGTTGAATCAAGTGCTGAGGCATGGCGATGACTGGGCCGTGACTTGGAAAAATTAAATGCGGGTTCATTGCCTTGAGTCGTTCGAGTTGTTCGATGTATACCGTCATGTCGCCCGTGCCTGGTGGGATGAGTATCGTGCCGATTCCAGCCACCATGTCACCTGCGACCAAGCCTGCATCACTCATCAAGCAAATATGGCCGGGATGATGCCCTGGAGTGATGAGCACCGTCCATCGTTGTTGACCCAAATGCAATTCCTCGCCATCGTCAAGAATACGGTCGCAATGCACGCTTTTGCTGGTGTGTTCACTGCCCCAAACCGGGGCGTCAAAAGCCTCCCTTAGTAGTGACATATCGGCCACATGATCGCTATGGCTATGGGTGAAGAGAATCGCTTTGAGAGAACCCCGGTGACGTTCAACCGCTGTAGCCAGGACCTCCATATCCTCCCGCATTCGTACGGCTGGGTCAACGAGAATAAAATCACCTTCTGGGTCACCAACGAGGTAGCAATTGGTGTGGTCGGCTGGCGGTAAGGTCGCAGTTTTGATGGGTACGACTTCAACTCCATGAGCGAACAGAATCGACCGCCTTCCGGGGAGACGCTTTGCAATATCATCAGCTGCATTCTCCATACTTCGTTGGAATCGGTCCAGCGTTCGCTCAATTTCCATGAGTAAAGTCACCACCGGTGGGGCGACTTTAATTTCATGACGTTTCCATCGTTCAATGATTTCCTGCGGAGCAGCCCACATGACTTCTGTAAACTCAGTTTGAGGTTCTAAGTCAATCTCGGGAACAGTGGAGGCATCACCTGCATGCAGGTGCAAGAATGCATTGTCAAATTGAACGGGCCCGAAGGGTGGTGTAATCCGGTGGCTGAGGACCTTCATACCGCTGCGGGCAAAAGGAAAGGCACCGTTCTGGGCATGGACGAGCCAATTTGATTTGTTTTCAATGATGGCTTCGCGCACCTTCATTGGAAGAGGTACAAGTCCATCTTCGCCGATGGTTAACCCCAATTCTTCGCTCATCTCTCGAAGGATACAGGCAACGGTTGTGGCTTCGGGACCTTCGAGTTGTTTCAATTGTTCAACAGCTTGCGTATCAACGCGAGACACACCTCCCCCGGGGAAGGCCCAGTAATTTGGGAAGGCCCGCATTGTTTTGGAGCGCAACCCGAGAAGAACTTCAACGCCGGCCGGGCCGTCTCGAGTGAGCGTCATGGTCGCCGTTGGGCGCGGATGACCCCGTCCCTGCTTGGGCACGACCATGCCTTCTGGCACCTCACTCATGGATGCCCCTCGTTGGTGCGCCTTTCAAAGACTTGTGTCGTCTAAGAATGATTCTATGGAAAGCAGCCCAGCCGAACAGTTCCTGCGACGCATTCAAATAAATCGGCATTTGATTCACGCTCATGACTCACGAGTCAGTCGAGGACCATCTCGCTGAGATGGCGGAATTGATTGAACAGGCTGAAGCGCTGGGGATTGATCTGTGGCCAGAAACCAAACCTGCTCGTCCATGGGCAAAATATGCCCTTGCGTCGTTCATGATCGTTATGATGCTCTCTTGGGTGTCAAAGGGGATGGCTCGCTTTGCCACGCTTTGATATCTAGAGTCACCGTTGATTTCAAGAAGGCCACGCACTTGGCCACGATGAGAGTCCCTTAGTGTAGCGGTCCATCATGGAGGATTCTGGTTCCTCCGACCTCGGTTCAAATCCGGGAGGGACTACCAACCGCTGTGCCATGACGTTGGTGCCAATGCTGTGTTGACTTTTAGGGTGTCCTAAACCTTATATTACGCCTACTTTTCGGGTGACCTAAATCAGGTAGGTCTTGGATGCTGCAATCACATAAAAAATCGAGCATAATGACGAGCATGCTCCTGGTTTTTCTCATTACGGCCTCAAGTCTAAGCGGTTGTCTCGGTGATTCGAATGACGGCGATGTTTTGCGCATAGCCTTCTCAGTGAAAGACGATTATACCTCCTTTGAGGAAAACCCTCAGAAACTTGCTGATTACCTTTCAAAAGCAACTGGGACGACTGTTGAAATCTATCCGATTACTTCTGACTCCCTCGCTCTTGAAGCCCTTCGTTTTGGAAGTGCGGACATGGCATTTCTCGATGGAGGAGCAGCATGGATGGGATGGCAACAGTACGGTTTGGAAGTCATGGGCGCCGACATGAAGGGCGACGGCCGCACGTATTACGAGGCGCATGCGTGGGTACTCAACGACAGTGCCGCTGCCCAAGCGATGAATGACGGAAATGATAGCACAGACCCCTTTGAGATGCTTGAAGGTGAAGCTTCATGCCACACTGGATGGTTGAAGTCTGCAGGAATGTTGATTCCTATGGGATTCTTCATCGGTCAGGGTTACGCTGAAGTGGTTGGTGATGCCGAGGACATTGAATCACTCCGAAACACCATCTACAACCACTTCTCAGATGATTCGACGATTCCAGATTCAGGCACGCTTTACTATGGCTATGGTGGAGCATTACGTTGTTTGTCAGAAGAAACTGGAGGTGTTGCTTTTGTCAAAGATTCAACCGTGGATGCGTATTGTTCCGAAGACAACCCCGAATCATGGTGTCTCGACCGAGAACGCTACGTAGCCCTTCCTGCCTTCGGTCAGGCCCCTAGCCACCCGCTCATGTACCAGCCGGACTCAATTGACGACGCAACCCGCCAATTGATCATCAATTCACTTGTTGCCCTGAACGCCACAGAAGATGGGCGCTCGATGCTTGAGAACATTCTCAACACGCCTGGCATCGTAGAGACGACGACACAGGAACACCTCGGTTCCTACGGGTCACTGATTCAAAATGTTCCTGGGATTACTTCCTATTTGGATGAAAAATACCAAGCCTGAGGGACGATCATGGTTGAAGAACTCGTCCACCTCCACAACGTTTCTGTGGGTTATGATGAGCCACTCATTGAGGGGATTAACATCGAGATTCTCGCAGGGGATGTCATCGCCGTCCTTGGGCCCTCAGGGATTGGTAAAACGACCCTCCTGAGAACCATTGCTGGGCTCGTGCGTCCGCTTGCTGGGAAAGTGGAGTTAGCGGTGCCGCCCCGCGGAGGATTGGGCTACATTCCCCAACGCCTTGGCTTGGTTGGTAATTTGACGGTTCGTGGTAATGTTGAGATGGGCACACGTGTAGGTCTCTCACGTTGGTATCCACCATTCCTTCCCGTCCCATCTATCCAGCGTGGCTTCGTCGACCAAGCCATGGTAGATCTTGGCATTGACCATCTCGCCGAGCAGCCCGTACGCATTCTCTCAGGTGGGCAACAACGTCGTGTCGCAACTGCGAAAACCGTTGCACAACGACCAAAACTGGTGCTTGCTGATGAATTTCTTGGCGAACTCGATGACGATAACGTCGACATCGTGATGAGAACGGTCAATCAGGCTATTCAGGCTGAAAATTCTGCTATGATCATGGTCGAACATCACGAAGAATTGGCCAGAGAAGTCGCTAATCGAATTTGGCGCATCACCGACGGCAGGTTGGTTGAGGAGTTGAAACGATGAACAAGCGTTTCTTCATCTTCTGCGGCCTTCTTGCCATGCTCACGATTTATTTTTTCCTCGACTTGGTCGGTGATTTGGGTCGCCTCAGTGGCGGTTGGGCAAATCTGGTCGTTTTTTTCAACGAAAGCTTGTGGCCGCCTGAATGGTCAGTGCTTGAAGCACAGTCCTATCCTGTTTGCGAGGCGCGTTTTGAATTCACATGCTCTGTGGCTTGGTTGGGAATGGTTGAAACGATTAAAATCGCCTTTGTAGCCACCATTATTGGTTTCATTTTCGCTCTACCTCTCTCGATTCTTGCAGCCAGCAATCTGTCGCCAATTTCCATTGCGCTTCCAGCCCGCATCCTCTTAGCAGGGATGCGCAGTTTGCCTTCCATCATCTGGGCAGTTCTCTTCATGATCGTCTTTGACGTTGGAACACTAGCGGGTATTTGCGCCATGTCCTTCTACACTGTGGGCTATCTTGGAAAATTACAATTCGAATCCCTTGAAGGATTGAAAAATGCGCCATTGGAATCTGCAAAAGCGATGGGAATGACTCGCTTTGAGACGGCTTGGCTCGTTGCCATTCCGGAATCAGCCAATCATCTTCTGAGTCATCTTCTGTTCATGTTCGAGTACAACGTACGCCACGGCACAGTGATTGGTTTGGTGGGCGCAGGAGGAATTGGATTGTACATCAATACTTATCTCAAACTCGCTCAATACGACAAGGTCGTAGCACTTCTTATCGTCGTATTTTTGGTTGTTGTTGTCATCGATTTCATCTCAATGATTCTTCGCTCTGCCGTTAATGAAGAGAGTGATGTTGAACGGCCAAGTTGGTCGTCTATCTTCCTGCCGGGTGCTATTTCTTCAGCCCTGCACCCCACCCCAATGAAGCGGAATGTGGAACACGAATCGGAATAACTCAGTCCGCAGCGATGTGAAGTGAACCTTTTTTGTAGAAGATTTGAATTTGTTCTGGAACCTTCTTCGTCAAAGCGGCAACAGACTCGTAGATGAGTTCCTCATCCACCTTGAAGGCCTTTGCAGCATCCTTTGTTGACCAAGGTTGAATGTGAAAATCACTCTTGACCAACCACTTGAGAAGTTTGCCTTCAAAGTCCGTCAATTCCTCGGCCATGCACCGTTCACGAGGTTGCCCCTCAAAATAGCACCGATGCCGATTGAATCAACCAAGCGCTACCATTCTTCGGCAGCACTCTTCAGCATCAATATCACCATTGAGTAGGGTATTCAGTGCTTTTGTGAAGGGGATGTTCAATCCCATGTCCTCGGCGCGCTCGATAAACATCCGAGTCGCTCTTACGCCCTCAGCGACCATATGCATTTCTTCCAAGGCTTGCTCAACGGTTAACCCCGTCCCCAGTTTTTCACCCATGGTTCGGTTCCGTCCGTGAGGAGAGGTGGCAGTGACATACATGTCGCCAAGTCCTGCGGGGCCAAAGGCGACCTCTGCGCGTGCACCGAGTTCAGCAAGAAGTAAGCATCCTTCCTTGAACCCAGACATGAAAATCGCTGCTTTGAGGTTGTCTCCACCGAGGTCGCCGACTTGCTTGAGCCCGTCCACGAGCCCACATGCAAGCGCTACGACGTTCTTGAAAGCCCCCCACAGTTCGGCCCCCACGGGGTCACTCGCAGGATGCAAAATGAAACTCGCAGTGCTGAGCGTTTGCGCCAATCGTTTTGCGATCACGTGGTCTTCACTGGCAACCAAGGCAGTGGTCATCACTCCTCCCGCGGCTTCAGGGGCGATGGTTGGGCCTGTCAGAACCGCAAGAGGATTGGTTTTGCCAGCCTCTTTGAGTTGAGTTTGAATAGCTTCTGAGATCAGACGCTTACCTGGAGCGAGTCCTTTAGCTAAGTCGAGTAAAACATGACCGGGTTGAAGGTGAGGGATAACGTCAGCGGCAACGTCAATGATGACCGAAGATGGCACGGCAAGAACGATGATTTCGCTGCCTTCCAAGGCTTCGGTGAGGTGCATGGTCACTTCAAGGCCGGGAACCGGATGGTCTGGGAGGTATTTTTTGTTGATTTCCTCCATTGTAATGGATTCATAGACTTCTTGCTCGATGGTCCAGCCCTTGACTTTGTGACCTTCCAAGAGCCACAAACGTGCGATGGCTGTCCCCCAATTCCCTAAGCCCAATACTGAGATGTGCGCCATGTCAATCAAGACTTTCGCGCCTTCTTTGGTTTATACCACTTCCCGCTACATGGAAGCGAAGGGGCAGGGTTTCAAGGCCAACGAAGTTCAGCCAATCAGAACAAGTCGTCGTCTTCTTCTTCGAAATCAAAGACATCGTCGTTGCTCTCAGCCTTTTTCTTGTCATCGGTTTTCTTTGACTTAGCATCCGTCTTTTTGGCCTTGGCAGGTTTCTTTTCCTCGACCTTTTCTTCCACAACTTCTGGGCTTTCTTTGGTCGCTTGACGAGCCTTTGCTTGTTGGGTTTCGTTGGATTTGAGTTCATCTTCACTCTTACCAGTTTGCAATGCCAAGGCTCGGCGACGATCTTCTCGGGCTTTACGCTCGAGTTGCTTGTGGCGTGATTTCTCGATATTCTGCATCATGTACATGGCATCGTGTTCAAGCAGTGGTGAATCCGAAATGAGAGTGATGTCAAGCCATCCACCGTCTTCAACGATGAATTCAGCAAGTGGCTCAAAATTGAGGTCGGACTTTTTGATTTGCGTGTAATGCATTGCATTACCAGTTCGGTGTTCCACACCAGAAAAGTGACAATAGAACTCCTTTGTACCAATGCTCTCGCGAACCATGTCAAAGAGCTCTCCGTAATCTTCTGATGTACGCATGCGACCGTGGCCCCGTGCGTGTATGTGAGCGATGTTGAGTACGGGCACGGTTCCCTCAACGTGATTGACAACTTCCAGAACCTCCTCAAGGCTGCCCCACAATTCTTGGCGACCTGAAGTTTCTACACCGATTTTAGAGGGTGTTCCATCTTTAATCCAGGGGAACACAGGGAATTCATCTTCATCATCATGCCAAATTTCAGCGATTCGGTCAACGATTCCAGAGAAGACATTGGCCACCTGCTCGTTGGCAGCATGGCCTCGGCTGAATTCACCGTAGTGGCCGGTGTGGAGCGTAATGTGGCGGGCGTTGACGGTCCGGGCAGCTTGCAGGGTGGCCTCAATTTTGGCCAAGGACCGTCCACGCTCAATTTTATTTCCGAGCAGTTCGGAATAATAGGGGCCGTGAATGTTCATCTCGAAATCTGTTTTGTTAGCGAGAACACCGGCTTGCCAGTATTGCTCAAAGTGTTGAGGAGCGACCATGCGCACGGTTTGGACCTCCATGGTTTCAAGTCCGAGGGAGATGATATCGTCCATCCCTTCCACAATTGTGCGACCTTTGCACGACAATGGAACGCCGGCAGGTCCGAGTTTAATTGGCATCTTTTCCCCCCCCGCGAAACAAAGCCAACAAGCGCCCTATGATAATCCCTTTCCGTTGGCTGTCCGCTGCCATAGCGGCGCTGTATCGGTTTCAAGGGTGAAAGCATACGACTCTTCATGAAGGTGAGTGTTCAGCCGTCACCATGGAGCGTCATGTCGCACGAGCGGTTAAAGCCTTCAAAGAAGGCCATCCCGTCTGTCTTTTTGACTCAGAAAAGCGAGAGGGTGAAACCGATTTGCTCTTCCCCGGAATCGCAGCACTCCCAGCAAACATGCGACAATTACGCCAAGATTGCGGAGGACTTCTGTTTCTAGCCATCGGTGACGAGGTCGGGGAACAATTTGCGCTCCCTTTCCTGCAGGACCTGCATACAACCAACGAAGCGGTTGAAGCATTCCCAGTTTTGGGTCACCTGATCACCAATGATTTGCGCTACGATGCCCGTTCAGCATTCACCCTCTCGTTGAATCATCGCGAGACCTATACAGGTATCACCGACCATGACCGAGCCCTTACCACGCGGCGCTTTGCCGAACTGGCTGCTGAATGCATGAAAGAGGGTGCGAGTGTCCAGTCCGGCATGCAACGGCTTGGAGAAGAATTCCGTACACCGGGTCACATACCCATTTGCCGGGAAGCAAAAGGCGGACTTGCCCGACGCCAGGGACACACCGAATTGGCGGTCGGTTTGGCACGGCTTGCCGGCATGACGCCCGTCGTTATCGGTGCTGAGATGTTGCAACCTGAGGGAGACCTCGCATTGAGTGTGGATGATGCTCGTGAATGGGCTCAGCAACGTGACATTCCGTTCCTTGAAGGGGCAGACCTTATCCGAGCACTCGGCCTTGATGCCTGACCGTCATGCTCTTGAAGACGAAACCCTCCGTGACAAAAGGTGGACCTATGAAGCGAATCATGGCTGTCGGCGTTTTTGATTTGCTTCACGCAGGTCATCTTCACTATCTCGAACAGGCCAAAGCCTTGGGTGACCATTTGACCGTGGTCGTCGCTCACGACGATACGGTACGCAAGCGCAAGCATGAACCCGTAACGAATCAGGACCTTCGTCAACGCATGGTCTCTGGACTGAAACCGGTTGATGATGTGGTCGTTGGCAACCCCCCTAACGTTCCAATTTTTGACATCCTGCCACAAATACAACCCGATATCATCGCACTTGGTTACGACCAAGAACATGCAGAAGACAACATCCGCAGGGCGCTCAACGAGCGCGGCTTCACGGGCATTGAAGTGATTCGCGTTGAAGGGTTATCAGACGACCTTGACGGAACAAGAAAAATCATCGCCAGAATTCTCGAGCGCGCAGAAAATAAAGGGGCCTGAGTGTGTTTACTGGTATTGTTCAGGGATTGGGCCGTGTCGTTGGTCTTGACCGTGACAACGCTGTTTGGACCTTTCATCTTCACCTGCCAAATGTTGAGGGCCTTCAAATTGGGGCGAGCGTTGCCATCAATGGCACCTGTCTAACAGCAACGGCCATTAACGGTAATGAGGTTGCATTCGATGTCATCTCTGAAACCCTTGAACGAACCAATTTGGGTGCTTTGGAGATTGGTCACGAAGTAAATGTTGAGCGCTCACTTCGAATGGGTGATGAATTGGGAGGGCACCTCCTTTCCGGGCACATCATGGCGATGGCTGAAATCACAGAGCGAACGGCTGTTGGGGAAGGCGTTGACATGAGGCTCAAGGTCCAGCCTGAATTGATGAAATACGTTCATGAGAAGGGTTACATCGGCCTGAATGGAGCCTCGCTGACAGTCGGAGTGGTTGAAAAGACATCCTTTTTGATCCATCTCATTCCCGAAACTTTGCGCATGACAACCTTTGGTTCCTTGCAGGTCGGTCAATCGGTCAACGTAGAAATTGACGGTATGACACAAACCATTGTGGCTACCGTTGAGCGAATGATGAAACAGGAGAACTGAGGTGGACAAGCATGAGCAAGCGAGTAGGTGTAGTATGTGGGTCGTTTCATCGCAAAGAAGTTGAGCGTATGCTCTCATGGGTGCAAGAAGAGGCTGTTGCTCTAGGATTGACCGTAGGGTCGATTCGTTGGGTTCCCGGAGCGATGGAAGTCCCTCTCGCCCTTGACCGACTGTTAGGCACTCATGATGCTGCTATTTGCTTGGGCATTATTGAGAAGGGGGAGACTCAACATGGATTGGCTATGGGTCAAGCCGTAATCAAGACCATCATCGAGTTGCAACTCAAGCATGACAAAGCGATCGGTTTGGGGATAATCGGCCCGGGTGCTGAACCTCATCACATCGAGCCCCGCCTTGAGCCACACGCTCGTGCAGCAATCCGAGCTGTCCTGGAAGAGTGACTGCGGCCTGTTTACAAGGGCACCCTCATGTTCCTATGCAAACACAAGGGCCCCCGTTTAGTATACTTCAATTCTAATATAAATGACTATATCTCTTCTATATTTATGGCATTTTATGTCAAACATGGCTTCAATGCATGGAGCGAAGAATGGACTTGCATGTGGCCTCTCTGCATTAATCCCAGCAATTATTTTCCTATTGTATAATATTGAGAGTACACAAATGGAATATTACAACGACTTGGAACCTTTTCTTCCCCTTTTCCCTGCCTTCATTTTCATCACATGTCTAATCTCTAATGCATCAATAAATGAGAAAAAAGAAATTCTTCAATGCTCATTATCGTGTGCACTGTGCGGCATTATAGTTTGGAATTTCATCTTCCAAATGTTTTTTTCTGCTCATGCAGTCTTGAATGATTATGAATCAAGTTTCGTTATTATTGGAGCAGGTGGTATCATTGAAGCACAGTCAATGTCCTACGCTCTTTTAACTGCAATACTTTCTAGTTTCATCAGAATCTTGAACCTACAAGATAATGAAGAATCAATTTCCTCTCAGAACTTACCTCCAAAACCAAACTGGGATCCGAGAATTGAGAATTTGCGAGGAGAATTAGCAGCAACAAATCAAGCAGTCCTACAAATAAAAAAGGAACTTTGGCAAAAAAGGTGAGTTGGTTAATTTCCAACCCAATCAATCCTAATC
>Ga0209631_10000615_pt1 | contig 48762 bp, 35 predicted proteins | sample COG_08_FD_184752 | JGI IMG/M metagenome (GOLD analysis project Ga0209631, IMG submission 184752) | Pelagic Microbial community sample from North Sea - COGITO 998_met_08 (SPAdes) (version 2) | ecosystem: Environmental > Aquatic > Marine > Neritic zone/Coastal water | place: Helgoland, sampling... | reverse complement strand
CAAAAAAGTCAAACAACTTTGAGTTTTATATACAGAAGTACAGAAAAGGATGATACAAACGGACAAATACGATTTCGGGTAGTTATGGTGCGACCGATACTGCTACTCTCGCGATGACCACCGATGCTTTGCGCGCGTGTAAAGCGTGGGAAACGTTGTTCGTGCCTGCAAAGTAAATGCACGCGTGTGATTTTTTTTTTGGTCATCGAGTCGAGAGAGACCAACACCCAAGGAAGGAACCAGAGAGAGGGAAAAACAAACATCTCTCTCACAAACCATCTTTCGTCTTCGTTGCCTTGTGTGCGCCTTGAAAAATGCACGTTTGCAAGTGTCCTCGTCAGATTAAAAAAGAAAAGAAGAACGCAATAATAACGAGAAAACACCAACACCAAAGAAGAAGACAAAGAGATGTTCTTCCGTTCGCGAGTCGCGGCAGAAGCAGCGGCGTTGATGACTTATTGGAGGATTTTACGTACTCGTCGTCCTCGTTCTCTTCCTTTATCTCCTTTATCTTCACCATCATCGTCGTCGTCTCGTACGCTTTCCTCGCATTCGGAATTCATAATGGAAAAAGAACGAGGCCAATGGAGTGCCTTCGTGGCAAAAAACTCATTTTCTTCTTCTGCCGCGACGCGGAGGGAACTCAACGCGGAAATCGAAGAAGAAGAAGAAAAGCACGCTCATCAATGGATGACGAACAACGATTTGAAACTCGAGTTACAACAAATGTTCAATCATCATCGTTACAACAACAACAAGAACAACAAGAACAACATAAAAAACGCGGCTTCGACTAAAAGTGAACCGACAACAGGTGCACAGAATTATACGACGACGAAGACGACGAAACAAAAGAAGAACGAAAAAAAGTGCGTCGTTGGAAACGTGCCAGAATACATCTGTCGCTCTTCCTCGTTCTCCTCCGGGGTTGCTACGAAAAAAGAATGCGACGATGCGACGAAGACTTTAGTGGTGGCGGGAAGAAACGAGAAGACACGCTCGGAATCCGATTTACTCGGCGAACTGGATACCATTCCAAAAAGCGCTTTGTACGGTATTGCCACCCAAAGGGCAGTGGACAATTATCCAATCACCGGAGTGAAACTGAGCCACTTTCCGGAGTTTATTCGCGCTTTAGCGTTCGTCAAGAAAGCAGCCGCGACGGCTAACTTTAAGGTTGGATTAATCTCGAAAGAAATTTTTGAGGCGATTTCCATCGCGTGCGATAGTTTGTTGGATTCGAACGAACATCACGGAGACTTCATCGTCGATGTCATCCAAGGCGGCGCTGGCACATCCACAAACATGGCTGCGAACGAAATCATCGCGAATTTGGCTAACTTGAGTTTGAACAAACCAATCGGATCGTACGAAATCGTCCATCCGAACGATCACGTTAACTTGTGCCAATCCACGAACGACGCCTATCCTACCGCCGCCAAACTCGCGGTTGGTTTACACCACGAAAAAATGGTTTGCGAATTGAAACTGTTGATTCAGTCTTTCCGCAAAAAAGGCGACGAGTTTAAATACATCGTCAAGATGGGAAGAACCCAGTTACAGGATGCCGTGCCGATGACGTTGGGTCAAGAGTTTAACTCCTTTGCCAATTCTCTCGAATCGGACTTGGCGTATTTAATGAAGAACGTCAACGCGTTGTATGAATGCAATTTAGGAGGCACCGCGATTGGTACCTCCATTACCGCGCACAAAGAGTTTTCCAAAGAATCGATCGACGCTTTGAAAGAGTTGACAAAATTACCATTCACAAGCGCGAAAGATTTCGTCGAGGCGTCGAGTTCCACCTCTTCGTTTTTGTTGTTTTCGAGCATTTTGAGAAGAATCGCTTTGAAAACGTCAAAAATTTGCAACGATTTGCGTTTGTTGAGCTCTGGTCCGAGATGTGGTTTCAACGAGATTGATTTACCCGCCGTCGCGCCTGGGTCTTCCATTATGCCGGGGAAAATCAATCCCGTCATCCCCGAGGTGATGAATCAAGTGTGCTTTCAAGTCATAGGCGCGGATGCCGCGATATCCATGGCTTCCGAACACGCGCAGTTGCAACTCAACGCGTTTGAACCTTTGATCGTGTACAACTTATTAAACTCGTTAGACTCCATGACCAACGGTTTAAAAGTCTTACGCGAAAAGTGTATCGATGGTATCACCGCGAACGAAGACGTCTGCGCGAGCCACGTGAACAATTCCATCGGCATCGTGACCGCGTTGTTGCCTAAAATCGGGTACAAAAAAGCCACCCTCGTCGCAAAAACCGCGCTAGAAACGAACAAACCAGTTTCTCAAGTCGCCACGGAAGTGCTCAACTTCCTCTCCCAAGACGAGGCGGATACGCTGCTCAACATCGAAAACATGACCGGCGTCGTCGCCGGCGATAAAAACGCCGAGGCAAAAAGAAACTCGTATCCCAAACGAGGCGTAGACATCGAGTCGCCGCAATCCGCCGGAGGTGATAAGTGTAACTTCTGGAGTTACATGTATCCGCCGGAGAGGCAGTTGTTTCAATCCGCCGGCGCTATGTAAAATACTATTTATATAAGAGAGATGAAGAGAAACTCTTGAAAAAGACTTTCGATTTGACATCTCACATCCACATGCCACAACAAAAGTGTAATTAATTAATACTGAAAAGTTCCCTTTCCAATTGCCTTATAACGCACTCCTCCTTTCCTCGAGAGAAAAGAAGACAAAGACAAAGAAGGAGAAGAAGCAAAACATCACAAAAGTTCATCACAGTTCACGCGCCTAAACCTGTACATATAAAAGTAGTATCTTTTTCGCGCGTCGGGGTCGTCATCATGTCTGCGACGATGAGTACATTGAATTCAGTGGCGGTGTGGCGGCGAAACGAGTCCAACAGTTTCACTTCGTCCTCTTCATCGTCGTCGAGAAGAGGCGCTCGCATTCAAAGAAGCAGTCGCAGCAGAAGACAAAACGCGGGGTGCTCTTCGTCTTCATCTTCTCCTTCTGGACAGACGACGAGTTTTAATCAGCAGATCTTAAGAGACGTGACGAAGAAACTCCGCGATTGCGTCAAGAGGAAAGCGCCGTCATCCGCCGTCGATTTGCTCGTGTCTTTAGGGAGAGACCATGGGATCGAACCGGACGCGCGCGCGGCGTCCACGTGCATCGCGGCGTGCATCGCCGGTCGGGATTTAGACATGGCGGAAAAAGTGTTCGAACAAGTGTTTGAAGGCGGCGTGTGCGAACCGGATGAAATCGCCGTCGCCGAACTCGTGAAAGGGTATTTGACCATTGGGAGAGAGAATGTGCCCTTGTGGCAGAAAGCGACGAGTTTATGCGCCAAGATGACGAACGAGTACGGGATCACAAGAACTGCGGTGACGTACAACGTTTTATTGCAATGCTGCGCGAATACGAACGATTTTGAGAGAGCGGAGGAAATTATCGATACCATGTACGATGAAGAAGTCGCGCCGAGTCCGGAGACGTTTAAAGCGGTGGAGAAGAGGAGGAGCATTCGCTCGTACGCGAAGAAGGTGTTGATGTAAAAAAAACAGAAAGGAAAAGAGAGAGAGCATTGATGATTGCTTACTTGTTTGTATTTCTATGTATACTCCATCGAGAGGTGCTATTATCTCAGTTTGTTGCCACCGCCTTTGAAGGCGCTAAAGCCGTCCTTCTTCTCGGTCGTCCCATTTTTATCGTCAGCAGCGTCTGCGCTCTTCTTCTCGGACTCTTTTTGTTTTTTCCTCGCCATCGCCGCTACTCGCGCGCCGCCGCCAAACATGACTTTCCCAGCCGCTTTTCGTTCCGCTCTTTCTGCTTCGGATAAACTCTTCTTCTTTTCGTCGTTGGCGCCTTCGGCGTCGCCTAAAACGCCGCCTTCGCGCAGTTTCTGCCACTCTTTCGTCACTCGCAAAGAGGTTGTCGGAAGCTCTACTTTTACCGGTTGCGATTCCCCAACTTTAGGCGCTTTCCCGTCCAATCGGTTCCCGCTCCCCGCGAACGCTAAAAACGTATTTTTGTTGTTCTCTTCTTCTTTTTCATCTTTCTTTTCTTCTTTTTTCTCGTCTTTCGCTCGCGTCGATGTACTTCCGCCGGTCAAATCCACCACTCCGTTCTCATCCACGTCCATAAAACTTTCCTCTTCTCCATCTCCTCTTTTCTTCGTCGTTGTCGTCGTCGTCGTTGCATTACCACCACCACCTCCTCCTAAACCTCCTCCCTTACTATTATAATCCGGTTCCACGTAATCCAACGGCGCCGCGAAATCCACCTCGCAATCCGTCTCCACCACGCACACCCCGTCCGCCGGCTTCGCCTCAATCACGTCGATAAAATATCTCTTATTGTTGTATTCAATCATAAACGTATCGTTCACGGTTAAGCACGTGTAATTTCTCAAACACGTTTCCAACACCGCCTTCGGGTTGCTAATGTTCAGAAAATCGCTCGTTTGCGGTTGCAGCTTCACGAACGTCCCTTTCGGTAACCGCGCGTTTTTCACTCTCAGAACGTCCCCTTCTACCAGTCGTAAGTTTTGCATCATCCAGTACGGAAGATAACACACGCCTTCATCGGCGATGAATTCTAAAACCCCGCAGTGCGTTTTTGTTTTCTCTTTCACGTTTTCAACGTTGAACAACATCGGGAAATCCAAGTCTCCGAGTTGCGACAATCTGTCCAACGCGCTCGGTGGTAGGATGATTTTGTCCCCTTTGTCCAACTCCGAGCGGTCGATGAACGAGACCGGGTAGGCTCTGTATTGCGCTTCGAACAGAGACGATCTGTTGTTTCCTCTTGGGTCTCCTCCTCCTCCAAATCGAAACATTCTGAGGATGAACTTCTTCTTTGTCTTCTTCTTCTTCTTCTCTATATAAGAGCGTTTTTGATTTGCGTTTGTGTGTGTGTGTAAATCTGATGAAACGAGGAAGAATTTTTTTTCTTTTTTCTGAGAAAGAAATTCTTGGTGACAGCTCTTTTTTCTCTCTCTCTCTGCTGCAAAAGAAGCAAAAGAAGCAAGAAGCAAAAAGAAGAAGTCAAAAGAAGAAGAAGAAGAAGAAAACAAAAAAAGGACACGAAAGAAATGAAAATTTGTGAAACATCATCACAAATAAATAACTATAGTAATATATAAATAATGCCTTCTCCTTCTCCAAATCGAAGGCGCGGCAGAAGCAGCGGTAGAGAGACGACTCCTAGTGCTGCTGCTGCGGATTCAGCAGCGGTAGAAATTGAAGAAGAAGGAAAGAAAACGACGCGAAAGAGAAAAGAAATGTCACCACCAATTCCAGAATCATCATCATCGCCAACGAACACCAACAACAAGAATAAGAAACGCGTGAAAGGAAGAGGCAAAGCGAGAGGAGGACTGCGGTCGGACGGCGGAGAAAGTCCAGAAGAGAGAAATGACGATGAAGAAGAAGAAAAAGAAAAAGAAAAAGAACCAACAACAACAACAACGGCAGCAAAGAATACTAACACTAACAACAACAAAGACGACTTGATAATACAGCAGAGGAAACGAAAGCTTCAAGAGTGGCGAGAAGCGCAGGAGAAGAAGAAGAAAATGAACGAGATTAAAGCGGCGGCTTTGCAAGCGGTGGTTGGGAAGAAGAGGTTTGAACGGAAAACGGTGATGATGGACGATGATGGGATGTTTGACGACGAGGACGAGGACGAAGACGCGAACGCGGCGATGAGGAAAAGGAAACCGCCGAATTTTCTCAACGACGATGAAGACAACGAGGATGATAACAACAAAAACACCAAGAAAGATGCCGACGAAGACGACGAAGATGATCCTCTGGAAGCGTTTATGAATTTGAACGACGAAGCGATGAACGAGGAGAGAGCGAAAGCGGAGGAGAAAGCGAAACAGTTAGCCGAGGAGGAAGACGAAGCGTCAAAGTTGAAGAAAGGGAAAGAAGAGGAAGAAAAAGCGTTAGAGGCGGAGTTTATGAGAGCAGCGAAGAGAGCGGCGAGAGTTCTCGTCGAGAAGGACGGAGATGCCATGGATGTCGATGATAACGGCAAGAAGAAGAAGGAAGGAAATACCGTCGTCCAGCTACAAAAGAAGAAATCCATCGTCGACGTGAAAACGAGAGCGCCGGCGTCTGAACAAGCCATCAAAAACGCGAAAAGTAAAATCAAAGTGAAGGCGGAATACATCGTCCGAGGATTCTTCGACGAAGATTCGGAAGGTGAACCCGACGAGGACGAGGACGCGAAGAAGAAGAAGAAGACGACGACGACGAAGAAGACGACTGACGCGGGTGGTGGAGACAATAATGGAGAAGGAGCAACTGCGACGACAACTGACGGAGGTGGCAAAGACGAGGACGATAAAGAAGAACTCGCCATGTACGAAAGCGATTCTGACGACGAGTGGGCGGCCAAGCAAAAAGCAAAGTTATCCAAAGCAGATAAACTCGGAGCAGTGGTGCACTCGGACATTGACTACCCTCCGTTTCGGAAAAATTTCTACATCGAAGCATACGAAATGTCTAAAATGACAAAAGAAGAAGTCAAAGAGCTTCGAACGAAACTCGACGGGATATCGTGTCGCGGTAAAAAAGTACCAAAACCGATTAAATCGTGGAATCAAGCTGGGTTGTCGAATAAAATCATGGAACTCATTCGGCGTTCGGGTTTCGAGAACCCCATGCCGATTCAAGCGCAAGCTTTACCGATCATCATGAGCGGTCGCGATTGCATCGCCGTCGCTAAAACTGGCTCTGGTAAGACACTAGCTTACATACTACCGATGTTACGACACATTAAAGATCAACCGGACATTAAAAACGGTGACGGTCCGATTGCGATGATTGTCGGACCGACGAGAGAATTGGTGACGCAAATCGGTAAAGAGTGTAGAAAGTTTGGTAAAACGGTTGGTGTTCGATGCGTGTCCGTGTATGGTGGATCTGGTGTTCAATCACAAATCACCGATTTGAAGCGTGGGTGCGAAGCAGTCGCGTGTACGCCCGGAAGAATGATTGATATTCTCACGACCGGGGCTGGAAAAATCACAAATTTACGACGCATCACTTACTTCGTTTTGGACGAAGCCGATAGAATGTTTGATATGGGATTTGAACCGCAAATAACGAGAATATTAGCAAACACGCGCCCGGATCGTCAAACGGTTATGTTTTCCGCGACGTTTCCGCGCGCGATGGAGAATATCGCTCGAGCGGCGCTGGAAAATCCAATCGAGATTCAAGTAGGGGGCCGTTCGGTGGTGAATTCCGATATCACGCAGCTCGTCGAATTAAGGGAAGAAGAAGATCGATTCATTCGCATGCTGGAATTGTTAGGGGAGTATTACGAACAAGGAAAAGTGATCATCTTCGTAGCTTCGCAAGATAAGTGCGATACGATATTCCGAGATTTGTTAAAGTCTGGTTATCCGTGTCTCTCTTTGCACGGCGGGAAAGAGCAAGCCGATCGGGAATGTACGATTGTTGATTTTAAAACGGACGTATGTAACGTCTTAGTCGCTACTTCAGTCGCAGCGAGAGGTTTGGACGTTAAAGATGTAAAGCTCGTCATAAATTTCGATTGCCCGAACCACTTGGAGGATTACGTTCACCGAGTCGGGCGAACGGGAAGAGCAGGAGAGAAAGGTACCGCAGTGACGTTCATTTCACGAGACGAGGAACGTTTCGCGCCAGATCTCGTGAAAGCTATGCGTGAAGCAAAGCAACCAGTGCCACAAGATGTATTAGCACTCGCAGAAGCGTTCGGGAATAAACGAAAGAATAACGAAGTTATGGCAAACGGTTCCGGTTTCGGTGGGTCTGGATTTAAATTTGATCAATCCGAAGCCGACGCGTTGAAGAAGGAAAAACGCCAAGCTGCGAAAGCCGCTGGTTTAATCGTCGAAGATGATAACGACGACGACGACGAGAACATGGATAATAACGACGATGATGACGGCGGAGGTGACATGAAGTGGGGTGCCGCCGGGTTATCGTCGGTTTCAGCAATCGAAGGCGCGAACCCAAATTCCGCTGGAGGTTCAATGGCGCCTGGACAAGCCAAAGCGTCCACGGCAGTCGCGTTGGCGTCGCAATTCGGCGCAACGCCGGCACAAGTAGCGCAAGCGGCAGCAAATGCAGTCTTCAAAGAAATGTCCAAGAAAGGAGGCTTGAATGCTCCGACGTCTGCAGCAGACGCCGAAGCGCAGAAAGCGAGTGCGCTCATCGCTGCAGCCAAAGCTGCGGCTGGAAAAATTGCCTCGTCCTTGGGTAAAGGTAAAACGTCTTCGTCGAATCATAATCCTCCCACGAACGACACGACTGTACTCAGAGATCAAGCGGCAAAAGCAGGACACGTTGCCAATTCCGCCGCTGCGTTTATGTCGTCTTCTGCCGCTCAAAATGCAATCATGCTCGCGCAAAATACAGCTTTGGCGCATGGCGCTTCAGCCGGTGCAGCCAAGGCTGCTGCTTTTGCGGCAGCTTTGAACGCGCAGCATAAGATGTCCACGGGCGGAATGACTAAAGCTGCAGGCCAGAGTCACTTCGAATCTGAGCTCGAGATTAACGATTTCCCGCAATACGCCAGGTGGAAAGTTACGCATAAAGATCAACTCCAACAGATCAACGATTTCACCGGCGCAGTGGTGACCGTCAAGGGCACGTACTATCCTCCTGGAAGAGCGATTCCAATGGGTGAACGAAGATTGTTTTTACTGATTGAAGGTCCAACCGAGAGATGCGTGACCGCGGCAAAGAATCACGTGAAGAAACAAATAGAAGAGGTGGTATCAAAACAGGCTTTACCCGGCGGAGCTGGGGCGGGTCGGTACAAGTTGTGAGCGCGAGATAGAATTTATTAGAATGATTAGAAAGTGTGACTTTGTTTTATACTTTACACGCGTTTATTTTCACAAAGAAATGAATGTTAATAGTATCCAGGTTGTGTGTAAGAATCTCCCACCACCTTCCTCGTATTTTAAAACCCAAACCAACCAAGGATTCCGCCTCTTTTCGATGGCGTCTCCGCTTCGTTTGAGTCTTCTTCGCAGTCTTCAAATTTCGATCCGTCCGAGTCTTTGCTGCACATCGAACTTTGGCTTCCTTTCTTACTTCCTCGTAACGTTCCTGATGATCCCGGTTTTACTGTGCTATGCTTCGCGGCGCCTCGCTTAGTCGCAGAGGATTTCTTCGCTTCTATCGGAGGCGGTCCCGGAGGAAGCGGAGGCATCGTCGATGAAGGACTTGGAGCGTTACCACCAGATTTCTTTTTGTTTTGTTGCTTATTCGTTTTCTTATTCGTTTTCTTATTCGTTCGCTGCTGCAATTCATCACCGCTCGTATCCGGTGATCCTTCCGTCGTCGTCCCTCCACCCTGTTCTAACTGAACTTTCTTTTTCTTCATCGACGCTTTCTTTGAAGCAGATGATGGAGAGTCGCCATTTTTCTTACCAGGGAGCATCCCAACGCCCGGCGGTGCGCCTGGCGGCGGCGGCGGCGGCGGTGGCGCACCTGGCGGCGGACTCGGCGGCTGACGCATAGGAGACACGCCGCGCGGTGATCTGTGCGCAGTGTCTATTGGCGGAGGTCCCGGCGGCGTCGGCGGATGTTGCAGAGAACCGTTCGATCCAGACAAAGTCAAACCGGACGCGCCGTACGGGGAAAGCGGAGGTTTCGTGCCCGGTGGTGGTGTTGGCGGCAAAGGTGCGGGTGGACCTGGTGGTGTCGGCGGTGGCGCGCCCGGCAGCGGCGGCGGCGCGCCCGGTGGTGGTGGCGGTGTTACCGGGGGCGTCGAGGCGTGAAAGAGAGACGTGCCCTGAAGATGTGCGTAATCTCCGTTGGTGCTAGGATGATACGGTGGTCTCGATTTCGATGGTGGTGTCGATGTAGGCGTAGACGTGCCACTGATGATAGTCGTCCCAGGAGTGAATGCCGACGCGGACAATTTCGGCGGCGAAGACGTGCTCGTTGTCGTCGTCGTAGCTTTTTCACCCGGCGGCGTCCACAATTTCTTCTCTTCTCCCGGTTGACGCTTCAACACCCGCAAACTTTCCGGCAAGTTCGCGGAGGAAAATATCGCTTCTTTTTCTTCTTTCTTCTTCGGTTTCTGTAAAATTTTCACGTTTCTCGGTTCTGGCATTCTCTGGTCCGAGCTTCTTCTCGTGCGTGAGGATTCGCCTCCATCAAAACTGTTCCCGGAGCCTCTGGTCCTCGTCGTCGTTTGGAAGCCGCCGGGTGGAGGGTCCGAAAAGTCCATCTGATCGTCCTCTCCCCAGTCGCCTTGCGGAATGTGCAAATTCGCAATCGCTCCAGCAACTTCGTGTTGAATCTCTCTTTTCACCCGCGGTGCTCCGTCGGTCGTCGTGTTATCGTTTTCGTTTGCTTTCGCCGCCCACTGCGGCGGCGGTCCCGGCGGTGGCGCTCCTCCTTGATTGTGCTCGCGTCGTCGCCAATCCTCCGACGTGTCCGCTTTACTGCCAGCGCCGAAGCCGCCGTTTTGATAACTACTTCCGTTGGACGATCCTCCTCCTCCTCCATTTCTATAATTCGCATTCGCATTATTATTATTATTACTCTCGCGATGATGGTTCCAACTGTTCCCGAGTTCTCCGTCGCCGCCGCTTCCCCAACTCGCTCGCTCTGGCAAGTTGTGCTGCTGCTCTTTATTCGCCGTGGTATCTGATGATTCTCCGTTTTGATTATTATTATTATTATTATTGTTATTATTATTATCTGACGAAGAATCGTTCGAACCTCTTTCTCCTCCTCGATTGACTAACTTTATCGACGGATCGTTCATTAAAGTCGACGTTGGATCGTGTTCGAAACGTTGCGAGGGTAAATTTATTGGTTTCGGCGCCGCGACGACTCGTCCGAGGGACACCATTCGCGAGCCTTTGTAGTGGTGTCTGTGATGATGATTATAAGAGAGAGAGAAGAACGAGGCGTTTTATTATTAACGAGTAGTAATGGTGGTCAGTTACAGAGTAAAGAGATACACAAAACACGGAGAGAGAGAATTGCTTTCGGGGATGATGTTTCCCCAAGCGGCAACCAACACCACTTTTAAAAGCCTTCTCGTTTCTCTCTCAACAGGCGCGCGGAGATGCACGAAAAGGAAAGAGAGCCATCGAAGATGCTCTTTAAAGGTTTTTGTCGGCAACGCGACCACGAATACTCCGCATAAACGCGCGAAGAAACAAAATATAGAATAAACGTATAACGAGAACGCACTTCCTGTCTGTCGTCATCTGCGCCGGCAAATTTTACTCCTATTATAAAACTACTCTTAAAAGAAGGAGAGTATTTTAAAAGGAACGCAGAGGAGAGCAGTTTAAAAGAGTCGTCGTAACAGTAGTAGTACCGTGCAAAAGTAGTTTTACACGAGCGCAACTTTTATTAGTATCTTTGCGTTTCGCGTGCAACTTTTCTTTAACGCAAACAATTTAAAGCAAATTCTCTCGAGACCTTTTTTCCCTTAAAAAATTCTCTTGAATTCTCTTGGAGAAAAAAACTCGAGGAAACTGCCCTTTTTGTTTCCTTTTTTTTTTGATTTGCTCTCCCTCGTTTGCTTTTTCCTCACACCCCCACACCAACAACACTCAAAATTACTCAAACTTTTGCATAATCACAACAACGAGAACACGAGAACAACAACGAGTAGTAGTCTCGAAACACAGAAGACAATGACGACGACGACGATCAAAACTTTGAATACTAATCATCATTCTTATTGTTCTTACGATGATGTTGTTTTCAGAAGATCACAAAAAGCATCATCGCGTAAGCGAAGAATCTCTCGATCGTTTACTCCTCGTGCATCATCATCATCATCATCATCATCATCGGATGAAAAAGAAAAAAATGTAAACATCGCTTTAGTGGGTCAAGAGACGTCGACCGGGAAACTCGTGATGGGACTCTCCGCTGGACGAGGGAATAATAATAATAATAATACCATTTCCGTGGTGTTTGGAGAGAAGATGGAAAATTCAGAGACGATGACGGAAGGGATGGATGCGCAGACGTTTGAGAAGCGGTTTTATTGCACCAAGGAACAGTTTGCGAAAATATCTACTTTTGCGAGCGAGAGGAGCGCGTCGACCGTCTCGGCGTCCTCAACGACGACGACGTATATATTCTGCCACGAGTCCGGGGCGAAACAGATGAAAGCGATGAAAGATTTAAAAGCGATGAAGATTGTAAATAGCGGGGAAGTTGATGATAAGTGCGTTTTATTATCGAGAGTAGGGATCAATCGAAAAGAGAAAGCGCCGTTCAAGACGCAAAACGAACCGTATCAACAAAGAGAAACCGTGCAGATTGGACAAATCGCGTTACCAATTGGAAATGCGGTTGGGGAACCTATTATTGGGACTTTGGACGGCTACGAGCAAAGCGAAGAGTTCGCGAAGGAAATTTTCGGAGCGGAAAACGTAACCGTCGTGAGATCCGGGGAGTTACGAGGCAACGGGCCTCTACTTCTCGCGGATTTGTCCGCGCGACTCGTCGACAACATGTACGACGTGAAATTCCAAGACTTGTACGTGTTTCAAGGCGACAGTCAACAAGGGTACACGAAGAGGCTAAACTTGGCGCAAACCTTAGTTCGCGTCGCCGAAAATTTTTCATCATCCGCGAACCGAGATATCTCCGTGTTATCGGTTATCTGTAAAACCGTTCCCATCGTGGGTGAACAAACGCTTTCCCAGCCGACCGATCGAGAGAGAAGGAAAGGGTACGACATGAGTAAAGGTATCGCCCCTTCGCCCATCGATATCAACACCGTAGATTCTTTGCTCGCCAATCCTAAATAATAAAACTTTTGTCAAGTAGTAGTCCTCTCTAGTAATCGTTTTAGTTAAAAACCTCTGATATTTTTTTCTTTTTTCTCTTCATTTCTTTCGCACGAAAACAACAACCATTTCCATTGAGTATGTCTTCTTCTTTGTCTTCTTCTTCTCTCTTCGCGCGTGTTCCTTTAAAATGTCATAACAACGCGCTTTTAGGAGGACGAAAAGAAGGACGCAGAAGAGGTTCTCCTGTTGTGGTGACGAACATGGCGAAGAAAGATAAACGGAAGAAAGAACGCGCGGCGGCGAGGAAACAGGAGACGAAATCGAGACCGTCGTCTTTATCGTCGTCGAATAAAGATGACGACGAAGACGAGGAGGAGGAGGAGGACGATGTAACAGGAGGAGTTCGAGATGGAAAAGAAGAAGCGAACGAGAACGATTCGAATCAAAGAATTTTGGACAATAAGGATGTGTTTTTTCAATCGATGACGTTAGCGTCCACGTACAAACAAAGAACAGATTTGCAACTTTTAGGCGACCGGAAAGTACCGGTCACGGAGGCGGTGAAAGCGTTGTTTTACGCGCCGTTCGTCTGTTGCTCGCACGACGAGAACGACACGTTTAATTACGCGAATCAAGCAGCGCTGAACTTGTGGGAGTTTGAATGGGACGATTTTATTGGCATGCCGAGCACGAAGAGCGCGGATGGCGAGGACGAAGAGATACAAAAAGAAAGACGACAGTTGTTGGACGACGCTTTGGAGAAAGGGGTCGTTTATAATTACAACGGCGTTCGAAAATCGAAAAATGGGAAAGAGTTCATGGTAAAAGACGCGACGTTGTGGACGTTAGTCGATCGAGACGGGGATAAATTAGGTCAAGCGGTGAAGTTTAGCAAAGTGGAGTACGTGGCGAGTAAAGAGGTTTGGAAAGTCTCGGAAGGCGGAGAGTGGGTGAAAGACGACGGCTCGGACGACGATAAAGGTAATGACGACGAGGACGAGGACGACGATGAATAAACAAGAGTACTTATTACGCATTCTTACTTATTGTTATTTTATACGCTATACAACATGTAATTACACTAAATCTGAATTTTGAATTTCTGACAAACAATCCAATTTTTGTTTCGATGTCCATTTGAACGCGTGCGCGACGTGCGATACCAAAACCAATTTTTGTTCACTCGTATACTCCGGGTGGATCATGGTCCATCGAACGAGCTCTGATTCTTGGGTATAGAACGCTTTAATATACGTTTCCACGTATCTAAAGTCTAAGTTTAACGGAGGAGGAACTTTCTCGAACGGGTAGTGCGTCTGAAAGTGTTGCTGCACCGTTTGGACGTCCATTTGCATAATTGCGCGTCCATCGACGCTACATTTTTTCACTTTCGCAAATCCTCTCACGATGGCATTGGACACGAGTTGCGCGCCGAGTTCCCACAAGATTTTTCCGTTCACCGCGGTCACTTCAGAGACGCGAAGTTTCGTCGCAAACTGTGCCAGCACTTGTCCGAGTTGCGTCGTCCATTCCGACGCCGACAACACCGACGGCATTTCTTTCTGATTGTACTTCCCGAGCGCAGCTTTCTTCATAGACTGCATGTCTGTGATTTTGAAATCCGAATCGCCAATCTCATCTGGCAACCACGAAAGATCGAGCAATAACTCAGCAACTCTACTCAAAATGTGTTCGCGCAAATCGTCCACCGCGTGCACAACTTTCGTAAAGAACTTATCGACGACGGAGGAGGAATCTTCTCCCACCCAACGCTCAAAAGTTGGTTTCAACTCTTCGTATATTGAAGCTACACACGCCAGAGACTCTAACGCGACCACGCGCTCTTTCAGTCCAAACATGTTCCCAGAACTCGCGATTTGTGCGCGTGCGTTTTGGGAACGTTTTCTGAAGGTTGCGCCGAGTTTTGAGACGACTGGCGTTGTCGTCGAGGCTGCAGCTGCAGATGACGCTGATGGCATCGCGGTACCGTTTGGGTTGTTACCACCACTACCATCACCAGGAGTATTCATGTGCTGATGTTGCTGTTGTTGCTGATGAATAATCGGCGGCGGTGGTTTCAAAGCAAACAAACCTCCTCGCGATGCTAATTTTGTGAGCGTTTGTTTCAGTCTGTTTGTCAACGCATCTTTGTTATGGTCATCCAAAAGCTGACCACTCGTGTGCACGAGCAATCTCGGGTTACCGAAAGAAACAAACACGTTGAATAACGCGAGTTCAAACATTTCTCTGCAAGCATCGAAAGCTTTGAGTTTACTTCTGCATTTGCTATTTGCGCTCATCGTCGGCGACTCCGCGGCGAGCGAGGCAAAGACGCGAACGCTCTCGAGTAAGTATGCAGTAGACGCCGTCACAGTCTTACTCGTCGACGCATCTTCTTCCTTTCCATGCTCTGCACTCAATTCGGCACCACCATTCAGTTTCGCCATAGCTGCAACCGCGCTCATTTGATTACCATCACTATCGTTCATCATCTTAGACGATTCTTGCGGCGAGAGCAGTAGATTTTCTTCATTCGTTGTCATTTTCAAGACCGCATCGTCGCTCCCGACGAAGCGTTCACCGGCAAACGGATGTTCGCGCCGCTCGACCCAATCTATCGCTCTCATCGCTTTTTCTTTGCTTTGATGATCGATATCATCAGCATTCATGATCAAACCATTCGTGCTCCCCACTCGCTCTTCAATCGACGACGCCATTCGCGCTTCCGCTCTCGCTTTCTTCGCGAGATCGTTCGATAGTTTCGTCCACGTCTCTCGCTCGAACGCTAGTTTTAACTCGCCGAGTCTCGGTTTCCTTTGCGCGTCGGATAAGACATCAATTGCGCAGTCCATTAAACTTTTCGTTCGCGAGTAGACGGTTTCAGCTCCGGCAAACTTTTCGCACATATCCGCGAACAAACGGCATTTTCGTAAAGTCATCCGGGCGACGTTCGGGTCGGCGTTAAAGGTCGCGCTGCTATTTTGACGTCCGGAATCTGTTCGGATAGCTATTTCGAGTGCATTCAGCGCGTGGTAAGCGGTATCTGTCGTTCGTGCTTCTAAATTTGACTTTGCGAGAGAATCCGCGAGAAGAGTTTCAAACGCGTCGTTCTTATTCGCCATTGCGATTTTCTTCTCGTGGTACGCCTTTGCAAAATGCAAGCGCTTAAACAACAGATGTGCAGCTCTTGAAACGCCGCCTACTGGATCTTCAGCTTGAGATTGAACGAGTAACGAATCTCTCGCAGTTGCAAAACATTCCGCGCTGAGTTCCGCCGCGCGTTCGTGTCCTAAAGCGAGCGCGCCTTGGAACGCTTTTTCGTACAAGGAGTCTCCATCTTCGTCGGTTGAGAACGCCTGCACGAAAGCATCTCTGGTGCCACGTTCGACTTCAAACTTCAACAGGTTCAAGTCTTCGATCGCTTGTTTTGTACAGTCTAATGCACTGAGTGCTTCTAACGCGTTCTTCGCTTCACCATACTCGACTATGGCTGCCGAAATGTCGCCCTTCCCAATCTTCTCTCGAATTGAGATTTCCCGCTCGCCACATCTCCGCAACTCTTCTACGACGCGCAAAACGCGAACCATGTTTTCTTTCCTTTTATTCGTGTGCACGGCTCGAATTTTGACGTCGACGGCGTGTTGCGATCTTTCTAAAGCGCATCGTCCATTTTTAAGCACCACATTTGCTCTCGTCAAAGAGTTTTGTATATCCAATATCTTCTGCGACGCGTGACCGACTTCGTTTCGTTTCTTATATATTTCCCCATTGATTCTAGTTTGTACGGTTTCTACGATTGCCATCAGTCGCTCTTCTTCGCGTCGCAGATCCTTCGGCGAAAAATCCCGCGGAATCTCTTTCAAAGACTCTCTCAAAGCGTCAAATTTAATGGAGTCGTTGTTTGACGATGATGACGACGGATCCGTCGACGCGTTTATTCTCTCTTCGCTCCTGTTCGTTTCATCTTCATCTTCATCTTTACGATACGGCTCGAAAAATCCGGGATGTAATTTGTCTACTTCTTTCGCGGCTTGCTCGGCGTTCATCGACGCCGCGTTCAACTCCAAACTGTCCATTCTGTTCACTAACTTGCCCGCAGATGACGAGGATACCGGAGTTTGTTTTTGCTCTAGATGTCGGCTCTCGGGACTACTCGCGCTCGGGCTCTGTTGAGTATTCATTCGGTTCGCTAACTTCCCAATCGGCGAACTCGCGTCTCGTTTTTGTTCTTCGATTTTGTCCTTTACCAGCTCAACTTTTTCCTTCGCGCGTTTTCTAAACTCCTCCGCTTTCTGCTTCCAGTTGTTTAGAAACATTTTCCCGCCCGCCGCGTCGTTCGACGAAGAGTTGTTGGAGTAAGCGCTCATACAGACAGACGACGGTGATACTATTTACGCCTATTATTATTCTCTTTCTCTCTCTTCCTTCCCAGTCGTGATCGTATCTAACACGTCCTCCGCAAACTTGCGAAAATCTGAATTCTTCAGCGCGTTTTCCAAAGCACTTTCTTCTCCTTTCTTCTCGCTTTCTTCGGCGCTGTTATCGATCGCTTTCAACGTTTCCAACAATCTCTCGCTTCGTAATTTCTCCAAAAGAGGTAAATTCAACGCCAACTTTGCGAAGTGTTCTCGTCGTAACCGGTGTCGATGACTGTCCTCGGAATCGGTTTCGAACGTCCTCGTCGGTTTTGGTTTTATACTCTTCTCCTTCAACGTATTATTATTAGTGGTATCAGTATCTTTCGTCGTCGCCAACAAAGCTTCCAATTCCAATTCTCCTTCAACCAATTCTTCTTTGTCTTCTTTCGTTCGTGCCTTCTTCGGTAAAACGACGACGCAAGACGAAGAAGCGTTTTCTCCTCCCCCCTTGTGTTCCTTGTTGCACTTCACGGAGCAATACGGCTGACGACACTTGGGACACTTGTAATTCGAGTTTGGGCGAGCGCAAATCACGCACAAAAAGGACATATTTGTGAGAACATTCAACGAACTGAAAAACGGAAGAATGAAAAAATATTTTCCTTTTCGGGTGTAGTATTAATAACAACGATGACGATGATGATGATAAAATCGATCGTTACAAAATAAACGCATCCATCGCAAGATCGATTATACTTTAACGACGAACGCGCGCGTTTTGGCGATATCTTTAGGCGCCGTTGCAGTTTTTGGATCTAAGTACACGCGCTCGATCAAAAAGACGTTTCCAAAGTTTCTCTCGAGCATAACCGCGCACGGCGATTTTATCGAAGCGCTCTTCAGTTTAGAACAGGCTCGTTCGGACGTTGCAAACGCGGCAGAGTAATAGGAAGGAGACGAAGCGCTCTCGTCGAAAGAGCGGTCGTCTAACGAGGCGACGATGGACACGAAGAGCGCAGATCGGTCGGTCAGTCGGCTGGAAACGGGATCGCCCGTGGTGTACGCCGCGACGTTGAAAAAAGTCGCTCTTCCGTCGTTTACTGCGTTTTCGCCAAAAACGAGAACGATAAAGTCCTGCGACTCTTCGGTTAATACGCTGGCATCGGCGACGATGTTTCCATCCGAAAGCTCGCCCAAATTGTTCACGAGCTTTTCGCTCAGGCTGTAGGCGGCGTCCGCTGTGGAACCAAAACAACCCGAGCGCACGTTAACGCCAGGAAGAGAAAACGGCTGATAAGAAGGATCACTCAAGCATTTCGTGCCGTCGTTGACTACGACTCTTTCCAAAGCGAATGTATTCGCGTTACCGAACGCGTTCGTAAGTTTTGATTGAAACTCATCGGCGGCGGCATTTAACGAAGTTTTCTGTTTCATCGCGCGATGATAGATTTTTGCTTGCGAATCTTTTTCTTCGTCGTTTAAAAACGACGACGGGAATAAAGCGTCGTTTGGCCCGCGCATCGGCAGATATTCTTTGGAGTAAAACACGTCTGGATGTTGTCTTTCATCATCTTCTTCTTCTTCTGGTTGTTGTTGCCTCGTCGTCGGTCCCGATATCGTTGCTAACGATAACAAATTCAAAAGAGAATTACCACCACTGTTCGCTGCGCGTGCTGGCTCGCGACCACGAACAATCATCGCCGGCCATTCGTATCTGGCGTACACGCCGAGTGCCTCGGCGCCTTTCAACGGCCAAATCCCGACTCGAAAGCTCGTCGTCAAATCATCCGCGATTATTGACGGAAGGAAATTCAATTCGTCGTATCGAAGCGCTTCGAGTTCAATGGACGTTGACGCAATGCCAGTATTTTCAAGCACTTCTTTCAAATCATGAAACGTCTTCGAGGAAGCCGTGCTTATAATAACGAGCGCGCGTCGAAACGCTCGCGACCCTCGAACATTCTTGTTATTCACCGGTGACGAACTCGCTTGCGCGGAGACGGTTTGTCGCAGCGAACGCAAACCCAAAGCACCAAAGGTCTTCCTCCAAACGTACGTCACGTACGAATAGTATTTCGCAGACGATGGTGGCGCGCACATGATACTCATCGTCGCGTCTCTTTTACCGAACTGAAAATACGGCCAATTTTGATTGTTCACGTTTACGTTTTCCACTCTCGCGTACATCACTCCTGGGTTCCCCGTATTCGCCGTGCGTTGCATCAAACTCTCGCTATTCATCGTCTCTTCTAAACCATACTCAGAAGTATCGTGCGTAAATCTCAAGCGCCCGCTTTCTCGCGCGCGAACGTTATAAAAGTTGTTTCCTCTGTTTCCTCCTCGTTCGATGACTTCTCTCGCCAGTTTTCGTGCAACCTCGTTCGCTTTCTCGAAATCTTCCAACTCGCACAAAAGTTCGAACTCTTTTCCGATCGGTAAACGTAACTCCTGTTCGGCGAAAACCCCCCCGAAGTTCGGGGTCGTCGCAGAAAGAAGACAACAAAGAAGAAGAGAGAGTTTCGACAGAAGCAGAATTACTTTGTGTGATGCCATCAGAATCTTAGCAGTAGTAGTCATTCTTCTTAAAGTGGAGATGTGAATAATAAAAAGTGTCTCATCTCTCGCGTATTTTTTAATTCTTCTTTTTCTGACTTCTTTCCCTCGTTTTTTCTTTTTCTTTTTTTTTTCACTTTTTTCGTCTCTTCATTTTTTTTGTTTTCGTCAGAACAGAGGCACGGAAAAAAGAAGCGCCGTCGTCGAATGAGATGATGGGATCGTCGTCGAACACTACTAATCATCGCGAGGAACGCGTTCGCGCGAGGACGAAGAAGAAGAACAACAACAACAACATAAACATAAACATAAACAAGAGGAAGATGAGTAAAGAAGACGAAGAAGAACCACGTTTGGTCGAGTTCGTTTTGAAGAGTAACATCAGTAACAACAACAGAAAGGTAATTTTCTTTTTTTCTTTCCCGCCGTTTTTTTCCTTTCTTCTCGGTGTTTGTTTGTCGTTTCCGAGATTAATCGTTAGAGAGGGATGATCAACAACTCACGCGCGCTAAACAACGCGTCTTCTTTTCTTAAAAACAGAGAACAACGACAACGACGACGAGAGGGCAACAACAAATTTCCACGCCTCCCGAAGGGAAGACGACGATAGAAAAACAACAAAGTAATACTAGAAAAAGAACGAAACAAAATCAAAATCAAAATCAAAATCGAACAGCCGATGTCACGTCATCGTCGTTTTCCTCTCTTCTCGAAGGAGAAGGAGAAGGAGAAGGAAAAGTCGAAAATTTTTCGGACCAAAAAAATCAACTGTTACAGAAACAATTACATCATCATCATCATCATCATCGAGAGGTGGACGAGAGGTGCGATCGAGAACAACAAGAGAAACAGAAAGAAAAGAAGACGAGTAATAATAATAATAAGAAAGTAGCCGCCACCGCGGGAGGGGGCGAAGAAAAAGTTTCGACGAAGAAAGGTAAAGGAGAAGGCGAGGGGTGTCCGCCAACGACGACGAAAACGACCAACGAGGAAGGGCACTTTGAGTATACTTTAGGCGAGTCTCTCGGACCGAACGATCGATTTAAGATTTTAGCACCGTTAGGCGAGGGAACGTTCGGGAAGGTTTTGGAGTGTTACGATCGAGTGAAGCAAGAGTACTGCGCGGTGAAAGTGATCAGGAACGTGCCAAAGTACAAAGCGGCGGCGAAAATTGAAGTGGACGTTTTGAAAGAGATTGGGAGAAGAGACGAACGCGACGAGTTTCATTGCATCAGATTGAAAGAGTCGTTCGAGCACGAAGGGCACGCGTGTTTGATGTTTGACATGTACGGATTGTCTTTGTTTGATTTCATGAAGAAGAACCACTACAAACCGTTTTCTTTGGCGTTGGTTCAGAAGTTTGCCAAGCAGTTGATCAAGGCGGTGGCGTTTATGCACGAGTTGAAAATGACGCACACGGATTTGAAACCGGAAAACGTTTTACTGGAAGCTCCCGGGTACGTGCGAGTCGTCAGTGGTGATGTAAACAACGCCAACAACAACGCGACGAATATGGCGACGGCGGCGGCGGTGGCGACAACGACGACGACGACGAGTGCGTGCACAATCAAGGTGCCTGTTACGAGCGCGATCAAACTCATCGATTTCGGAAGCACGACGTTGGAAGATCAATACCATTCTACGATAGTGTCGACGAGACACTACCGCGCGCCAGAAATTATCCTCGGTACCGGCTGGTCCTATCCGTGCGACATGTGGTCGATCGGATGCATATTGATAGAACTTTTGACCGGAGACGCGCTCTTCCAAACGCACGAGAACATGGAGCATTTGGCGATGATGCGCAACGTGTTGGGTCACATGCACACGGATGTCATCAAACGAAGTTCCAAGGAAACTATCGAGAAATACTTCAATTCGGAGACGTACGAGTTGAGCTGGCCTGAAGGCGCTAAAGATATCGAGAGTGAACGCGCCGTACAAGCGGTGCAGCCGTTGGATATCATGATTCGAGAGCGTTTCGAGTGCGAAGAAACGGGCACCTTACTCCGACACTTGTTGAGTCGACTGTTAGAGTACGATCCGGACACGCGCATCACGGCGAAAGATGCTTTGAACCACGGATTTTTCCGTTTGGACATCAAAGAGAACGCGTACACTCCGACGACGGCGTTTGCGAGTAACCAAATCTCCGTCACGAACGCCGCGAAACCGGCGACTGATCGAACGGCGTCTTCGGTCGTGCGAAACGTGGGGCCGACGAACAGCAAGGCGAGATCGCAAACTACCGGCGGGATTCGAGGCGCGTGTTTGGACAAACCTTCCATGGCAACTGAAATCGTCTTGGGGGCTTAACATAATAATAATATCAAAGAATAATAAAGATACTAATAGAAGAAAGTAATAACTCGGATATACGATACGAAATGAGTACGAAGAAAAGAGAGAGAGACGCAGCAGCGCTACTAGAGTAGAGCACACGCTAGTTAGTTTTTAGAACGCATAAGAAAAAATTACAATTGTAAAACAATAAACAAAACAACATTCAACGAACGAATGAAAATTATCACTCGTCGTAATCGTCCTCCTGTGCAGGTATTGCTACGCCGACTAAATCATCGTCGTCAAACGATCCTAAATTACCAGCGGCCGCATCCGCTTCTTCTTCTTCTTCTTCTTCTTCTTCTTTCCGCGGAGCGGGCGCTTTACTTTTCTTCGCTTTTTTTGTCACCGGCGATTTCTTCTTCTTCTTTTTCGCGTCGTCGTCTTCCGCGTAACTCTTGGGCCCAGAGATCTTTCTTCCGCTCCTGCTCGTCGTTGTTACCACCGGCTTCTCTTCTTCTTCCTCGGAGTCGTCGTCGCTTTCGTATTCGTCTTCTTCCTCGTCGGTATCTTCCTCGTCTTCGTCAAACTCTTCGTCTTCTTCCTCGGAGTCGTCGTCTTCCTCGTCGTTGTTCTTTCTCTTCTTTCCTCCATTTCCTCCTTTTCCTTTTCCTTTAGGATTTGTCGCGCTGCTCTTTTTCTCTTTCTTCTTCTTCTCTTTCTTCTTCGGGTTCCCGTCCTCGTCGACTCGTTCCAACAGTTTCGCCGCGAGTTCCGCAGGATCCGGCGGCGGTGGTAAATCCGGCACGCCTTTCACCACGTCTTCCAAGAAATCAAACTCATCGTTGTCACTGATCGCTCCTTTCAAGTGCACCGGGTTGATTATCCTCGCGCCGTGCGCTAACGCCGTATCCGCGGTCGCTTTAAACAGTTTCGTTAAAAACAGTTCCAAAGCTTTCGCCATCACCAACGGCGTCGTTTTGACGATTTTCCCAACCTCTTCGTCTTTTTGCATCATGCGTTTGATTCGTGCCGCTAAGTTGGCGTTTTTGTTGTTGTGTGAAAACGCGGTCGTTTGGTGGCCGCTCATTATTATTATTTTATTATTCGTTTCTTCTGTTGTTGTTACTGTTGTTTATGTTGTTGTTCTATTCTATTACCAAAGTATGTTTTGTGTGTTTAATAAAAGTAATTTAGAGAGTATTTACTAACTACACTAATGGAGAGAGAGAGAGAGAGAGAGAGAGAGAGAGAGGATCTGTCCGAAGAGAGAGAAAAGTTTACTCGAGACGACCCTTTTTCCTTCCTTTTTTCACTCGTAGTGAAAACAACAACTTTTTAAAAAAGCTCCTCTCTCTGCTCTCTCATCATAATGTCTCTGAAATACTTCATATCATAACGAACTTTTTTCAATAATTTTTAGTAGTCTACGCAACAACAACAACAAAAAACGACGATGATGATGATGATGACGACGCGTTCAAACAACTCTTATTGTTGTTCTTCTTCTTCTTGTTCTTCTTCTTCTTCTTCTTCTTCTTCGAGTTTAGGAGGAGGAAAAGGAGGAAGAGGAGATGTTTCTGTTTCTTTTTCTTCCTTTTCGAGGAGGAGGAGGAAAAAGAGCAGTCATTTTCGTCGTCGAGCATTGTCATCAAATTCATCGTCATCATCATCGGAAGTAAATGAAGTTGAAGTTGAAGTGAACGAACGAGCGAAACATTATTTCACCAAAGACTCGTTTTATGAACACGCGGACAAATTATATTCTTCGTTTCAAAACAACCACTCGAACGCGAAGAAAGCAAACGCAGAACGGTTTTGCTGGGATTATTGGCACGTGGAGAATCAGTACACGCAATTGAGAACACCGGCGAAAGAGTATTATTACGAGGGGGAGATATTAAATGAGTTTTACGCAAAGTTTGAAGAGGAGTTGTTGAAATACGCGCGAGAAAACCTCGCTTTGTCGAATTTTACGCCGATTTGGATGTCGTGTTACGTGGACGGGATGGGGCAAGAGTTACACGCGGACGTGCCGCACGGTCCGTTGGCGTTTGTGTTCTCGCTGACGAAAAATTTCGACGATTCAGACGACGACAAAAGCAGTAGTCCTAGTAAAAGTGGTAGATACTTTCGCGGCGGGGAGACGACCATCTTGCGACCGGAACGCGCGAATTATTGGCAAAGTTTTGATCCGACGGAAATCGTGGAGAGGACGCAGTTATTCGAGGAAATCGAGCCAAAGTTTAATCGGTTGACAATATTCGATCCCAGATTACCGCACGGCGTGAGAGAGGTCAAAGGAACGAAAGACGTTTCCAAAGGTCGGTTAGTGTTAAACGGCTGGTTCAACGAACCGGCGATTTCCTGCCAAGGAGGTTTGACCATCGAGGACGTCGGTAAAGTATTGGACGCAAAGTTGGATTTGTTATACGAAGAGTTGGAGACTCTTCCAGCTATGATTGGTTTCGCCGCGTTAAGGATGGAAATCGAAGCGGAGACTGGACACGTCGACTCCATTTCCTGGGGCGCGGATACCGTCGCCCCGGCTTTATCTCTCCGCGACCCAAACGAGGTCACGGAAACGAGAGATGTGGTGTTAGCGACTATAGCTGGGATGATGAGTGAGTGCGTCTTTCCGTCGTCAAAGGAAAAGAGTTCGATTTGCGTGCCTTTTGTTTTCGGTTGATGATTTATTACTAGAACACACTACTCTTAGAAACGTATAATCCCTCATTACCATCGTCCCGACTCGTTATGATATAAAATCATGAAGAAGAAGACAACGACGACATTAAGGAAGAAAAAGGTGGTGGCCAGACTCGTCGTCGTTCTTTTTGTTCTTGCGTTTCTTCTTCTTCTTCTGTTTAATACGTCGAACGACAACGACAGCGAGAACAACGGACACCATCTTCGAAATGGGAGGAACCCTTCGTCTTCTTGCGACGATGAGAGTATTGCGAACAACAAGAACAAGGAAGAAATGTTGGACAGGTTTCGCCGCGCGTGGTTAGTAGCAGATGATGATGATGATGAATCGTCGTATTCGGTGTCACCAGATGCGACGACGACGAGGACACAGACGACGAGAGAAAAAAGTGCGATAATAAACTCTTTTAAAGGTCCGTTAACGTTACACTCGAAACTGGGGCCGAAACTCCCGAAAGTACCGAAAGCGAACGGGGAGATGGAAGATTTAGGTTTAGTTTCGAAACTGGACGCGAAGAATTTACCGGAACGAGACGCGTTGGAGGAGTTACGCGAGCGAGAGTTTAAAACGTGCGCGGTCGTCGGGAACGGAGGGAGTTTGTTGTTGTACGAACACGGCGATGTGATAGACGCGCACGACGCGGTGTTTCGATTTAACGACGGGACTGGAAAAGAGCCGTATTCGAAATACGCCGGGACGAAAACAACCGTGAGATTAGTGAATTCGCAACACCGAGGGTACAGAGAATCGGAGGAAGAAATCGTTTTGCAACACCTGACGGCGCCGGCGCATTTGAAATTGTACGTCTCCAATCGAGCGAAGAAGTTAGTCAACGCGAAAGATTACGCTCTGAGTGGCGCGTTTTATTCGTTCGTAAAGAATAGAATCGATAAGAAATCAACGCCAACGAATGGTATGTACGGTCTGTATTTAGCGCAATCCGTGTGCGAGAAGATTACGATTTTCGGTTTCGCCCGACAGTGGTACAACGCGACAAGGTATCATTACCACAACGATTACGAACCGACGGGGAGTCAAAACGCCAGAGATTCCGCGGAGATGATTCCGTTGGAGAAACTCGTGAGAGACAAACCAACGAAAGTGATGTTTGGAGAACCGTGCGTGGGTGGTGGCGGTAGTAGTAGTAGTAGTAGTAGTAGTAGTAGTAGTAGTAGTAGTACTCGTAATAGCGACAGATGTCTGTTGTGCCCCAAAGGGAGTCGCTGCGACGACGCGTCCTGGGTCCCGATCCCGGACGTCGGATACAAAGCCATGCCGAAAGAAAAAGTGTGCTTGTATCCTGCTCGCTCGGTGGAAGGTCCGGCGCGATACGGCAATATAGACGCGCGCGAGCGATGTTACGAGCAACCCAAGGTGGATTGTTTCCTTCCTAGAAGTTAAGTTAGATTATGACTCTTTATTGAACCCAAAATAACTCCTCAAATCTTCAAATCTTTTCTCTCTCTTTCCTTCATAAAAATATAAAAGTTTCTTCAAAAACACTTTCACTCGCGCGCGCTTTTCGATGCCAACAGCAGCGATGACTGTAGCGTCCTCCTCTAAACGCGAAGATGAAGACAACGACGACGATTCAGACGACGGGGTCACCGAGCGCGCGTTTCGAGAGGTTTGTTTTTGTTCCTCTCTTCTTCGTCTTCTTCCTCTTTTTTTTTTATTCTTCTTCTTCTTCGCGTATTATTCGTCGTATCTAAAAATACGCGTTTCTTTTCTTTTCATCTTGATCTTGACTTCTTCTTCCTTTCCTCCTTACGCATGGCGCGCTTTTGGGACATATAAATAAAGGTCATGCAAACGCTCTCGAGGGACAAGTCCCTGGATGCCTTTCGCGTGGAATACGAAAAATTGTACCAAACGCTGAAGCACTCGCACGAGCAGGAGAAGAAACTGGAGAAGAAGTGCAAGAGTTTATCCGAAGAATGTCGTCAACTGACCGCGAAAGGAGAGAGGTTACGAATGCATTCGAGAGAAGACGAGACGCAAATAGAAACTTTGAAAGCAGAGCTCGAGTCGGCGTGGAGACAAGCGGACGACGCTTCGGATTTAGAGATGGCGGGAAAAGAGCAGATTGCCAAGTTACGCGTGGAAATCGCCGAGTTGACGAGACGGTGCGAAATGGCCGAGAACGGCGAAGAAGAAGAGAACGAAGAAGAAAGTTTCGATGGTTGCGAGAGAAACCACTCTCGTCGTCGTCGCGGTCATCGTCAGGAGGACGACGAAGATGACGACGCCGACGAGACCGACGACTATTTTGGCGGTAGATTTTCTACTACCAAAGTTTCCGGCGATATCGTCCGTCGCTTACAGCGCGAGAAAGAATCGCTTCAGCTCGAACGCGACGAGAAAGTCGACGAGGTCGTCCAATTGCGTCAAGATATTTCGCAGCAAAGGGAGAGAGCGAGAACGGCAGAGACGAAAAAATTAGATCTGGAGTGCGAGTGCGCGAAATTGAAAGATATCGCTCGAGCGAAGAGACTCGAGGCGGAAAAGTCAGACACGAAACGCGAACGGTTGGAGCGAGAGTTGATGCACGCGAAATCTATGATTGAATCGAAGCAAGGTGAAATTTCGCGGATGAAAGCGCAAGCTGTGAATTTAGAGCTAAAGAACCAAAAATTAGCCGACGAGCAAAGGAAAAGTGAGCACCGAGTGAAAAACGCGCAGAAAGAGTGCAACGCGTACGCGGAAAGAACCGAACGCGTTCGGAGAGAAGTGGCAGAGATTACGTTAGAATTACAGAGAGTAAACGAAGTCGCGAAACAGAAAGAGATTGAAACAGAAAAGTTGACAGAATCCGCCGCAAAAATCGAGCGAGAGACGAAGAAGATTATCCAAGTGAAGGAAGCGGCGTTGCGAAAACTGAAGCAGGCGGAAAACGCGAAAATCGAAAGCGAGCACAAAAGGGACGATTTGAAACTCGAAATCAGTCGCATAGAAAGAGTCGTTGAAGAGCAGCGAAGAAACATCGAGTTAGAGAGGAGAGCAAAGGAAGATTTGATGCGAGAGAAAGAGGCTTTGGCGAAACAAACGAGCCAAGCGGAGAAGCACACGCAGAAGCACAGAGATTTAGTTTCGATACACGAACAACACAAGAAAACGCTCGAGAGCGAAATCAAACGATACAGAACGGAAATGAGCGACATCGAAATTCGAGCGAAACATTTAGAGCAGGAGAGACAAACTGCTGTGCAAGAAGCGAGAACGTTGAAAAGCAAATTGGACGCCGCGCGTGAAGAGTTAGACGCGAAAGAACACTCAATTACTGAACTTCGCGAAAGTTTAAGAGAGACAGATCTGAAAACGAAAACTGCCAAGGCACAGTACGAACGCGCGAGAGTGGAAAATAACGAGTTGAGCAAGAAATTACTCGATTTAAAAGAAGAAGGCGAACGATTGAGAGACTTGAAATTGAACGCCGAACGTCGTCGCGAGGAAGCGGAGAGTTTAATCGAATGCAAGACCAAAGAGATAGACGAAGACGAGATGAAGAGGAAGCAAATGGAATCAGAAATCGAGATTTTGAAGAGAAAGAAAGACGATTTAGACCAGAAGACGAACGAAATTTTGATCGAGTTGAAACTGAGCGAAACGCAGAGAAGAAATCTGGAAAAGCACCACGCCGAGTGCGAGAAGAAGCGAGTGGAAGAGAAGCAAGAGATGGACGTCATTTCGAGAGACCGGGACGTCATCTCGCACGCGCTAACGAGGCGAGAGGAAGAATTAGCCATGACGTACGAGAAAATCAAAGTGCAAAGATCCGTTTTGGCGCAAGGTCAAAGGGATTACGAGGCGAGAACGAGAGAGATCAAGGCGTTGAAAATCAATTTGAGCACGCAGACGCACGAACTCGAACGCGAGCGACGCCGAGCCCGGGAAGCGGAAACGTTAGAGAAAGAAGTGAGAGTCTTAACGCGTTCCTTGACGAGAGAGAAAGCGAAAGTGCGCGCTTTGAGCGAAGAGTTGGAGAACCCATTAAACGTCCATCGTTGGCGCCAACTTGAAGGCAGCGATCCGAACGCCTTCGAGTCTATTCAGAAAATCCAACAGCTACAAAGACGATTGGTACAAAAGAGCGAAGAGGTGATGAAATTGGAGAGAGAGTTGGAAGATAAGAGAATTCAAAGCGAAGAATTGCGAAGAATTGCGGAAAAACGCGTCACGGAGGAAGAACAAACGCAGATGTTGCGAGAAAACCAAGCGATATTAAAGGAAAAATCCAAGCACTTGAAAGCGTTGCGTTCGGAGTTGAACGCTCAGATTCAAAAAGCGGACGAGTATCGCCTCGAGGCGGAAAGCTATCGAAACGAGCTGGACGAGATTAAGGAAATGCTTTTCCGAGCGAAGAAAAATGAAAGAGTAGGCGTCTTCGTCTGATTCTGATGAAACTTTTTCTTCTTATTATAAAATACAAATCCTCCAATACGCGTGTGGTTCTTTTCTTCTTCTAAACTTTCTCTCTCTTACTTACCCATAGTCTCAATCGCGGATACCATCGCCGTAGACACGTCGATCCCAATTTGATGCGTAGCTTTTTCGTAATCGTCCTTCGCCGCTTGAAACTTCGCCGTGTGTTCGCTTAACATTTTTCTCACCACCGTTTCGTCCAAGTGTTCCACCGGAACCGCTTCCACCGCTAAGATGTCCACGGAGCTGTCCGCGTGCGCGAAGGCGAAACCCGAAGAGACGAAATACTGTTTATTATAATAAAGAATGATGAGAGAACAAATATATATATAAAAGGTCAGCGTTCTTTCGATCATCGATGAAACGAAGATATAAACGCGCTCGACGAAATCGAATAATCAAAGCGATGACTTCTTCTTTCAAAGTCTTTTGGGAAAAAAAACAGGTCTTTTGGGAAGCACGATCGCGCAAGTCAAAAAAGAAACTCTTGTCTACGTACTCTGCTCGTCACGCTTTCCTTATTTTCCACGGAAACCACCCCCGGTCGTAGCTTGGCGACCACGGGAACGTGTCCAGGCAAAATCCCAAAGTCCCCGGTTTCTGCTGGGACTAAAACCATGTTCACTTCCGCGTCCGCGAAGACCGCTTCGTGGGGCAAACGAAAATTCAACTTCACCGTTTCCGGAGGCGGACCGGCGTTTTTCACCTCCTCTTCGCCACTCTTCGCGACGTCTTCGGCTGGCATGTACGTCGACGGCGTCCCCGGTGGGTCCATCATCGACGGGCGGTATTTATCGAACAACTCTTGGAATTTTTCCACGGACGTTTGCGTCGATTCTCCTCCTGCGTAATTTGATCGCGAGGAGGTGGAAATCATTCGATTTTGATGAGAAGAAGAAGAAGAAGAAGAAGAATATAACGCAGATAACCCGGCGGAAGTCGAGGAGGAGGAGGAAGACGAAGTCTGATTAGATCTGCGGAGGATCGCTTGAGTGAACGCTCTGCGCAACGCCATTATTATTATTATTATTATTATGTGTGTTTTATATGAGAAGAGGTTTCTGTAGTAGTATTCTGTGGTTTTGTTTTGCTCTTTTTTTTCTCTTTTTTAGTTGTGCTTTTTTTGGTCCAAACTGCTTCATTACAATCTTCTTCTAAAAATCACTCCTCTTTCCTGTACGAGCTTTCACCAGTACTTCGCTTTTTTCCTTTGGTTTTTCGGTAGAATGCGATGACTTCGACGAGACACACGTATACAACGATTAAAAAAGCGGTACCGAAGAAAGCCTCGAATCCACCGTAAAAGAACGCTTCGAGGAAGTGGTACGAACGACTTCCGTCATCGGGAAGCTTCTTCTTCTTCTTCGTATTTTTTCTCGTCGTCGTCGTCCTCGGAGAAGAACCGCCAGGAGGAGGACTGTTGTTGTAACAATCCAATCGGACTTTGTGCGAGGCGATGGTTTCCTCTAACGCCTCGACCATGGCGTTTGCATCGACGATGGAGGATAAGACGAAAGTGGTGGCGCGTTCCCATTCGCGCAAAGTAGTCGCTTTGACGGCTTCCTCGTGTTTGAATTTTAACAAACGCGAGCGAGCGAGGAAGGTTTTGCGCAACGGTTCCCGCGGGAAGGCGTGGGCGAACGTGTTTTCGTTTTCGCCGTCCTCTCTGCAGATGTCGTGCAGAATTTCCAACCGCGTTGCGATGAAGCGTCTGATTTTTTGCATGCCAACTGCAATGGTCGTTCGTTTGGCGCCGTCGATGATTGCAAACGAATCGCCCTCGCCGGCGGATAAAGGCGTGAAGACGTCGTTACCGATGGCCCAGGATAAATCCACGTCGTCGCGATCGACGTCGACGTGTATGCCAAACAAATTTGTCATCAACGACGCTTTCAGCGCACGCAAGACGTCCGAGGAATCCACCCACGCGTTTTGCGTCGGGTCGTCTTCGAAACATTTGAACGAAGGAATGTCGATTTTATGTTTCTTGCTGTTACGCACGGCGACGATGAAAGAGTTGTCTTTGGCTATTTCCGCTTGCTTCCCATCGGTAAACGCGCCGAGTTTACCGTGCGTGGTTAACTTCAAATCGAACAGAAATACCGGTATAACTTTTGTCGTCTCGTCACCGTCTCTCAGACCGAGTTGCTTTCGAATGCCTTCTTCGTATTCCTCGACCCAAAAGAGAAGCTCGCTTTCGTCCACGAGAAATTCTTCATCATCTTCTTCAAAACCTCTAGCACCGCTGCTATTACTATTACTACTCGTTCTCTCGCTATTTCTATTTCTATTTTCTATGCTTTTCCTTATTCTGTTCGTGTTCGTGTTGCTGCCAGAGTAATGCATGGCATTTTTGAACGCTTGCGCGCACAACGGGCACTCGTTAAAATCAACCTCGCGTTCGTTCACTTTAATCTTTCTCCCGGGAAGAAGTGCTTTCTGTAAATACTTTTCGACGCGATGGTCGGGATCGATTTTCTTCGCGTCTCGTTCGCTCTGTAAATTGAACGGAAGTTCCGATATGCGAACGAGTTCAATTTGTACGTGTGAAATCCACGCGTCGTCAGTCTTGAATTTTACCATCATCTTTTCTTTGCCGCCGCTCGATACCGATGACGATGACAACGACCCGAAGTGCTCGTCCAAAAATTCGCGCCTAATCGACGGCGCAAATAACGTTTTACTCGCATCGCCCAAAAAACCGGCGATTGAGGCGGATAATAGCGGAACGTTTTCCTGTTTCGCGTGCGCGCCTAAAACTTTCGGAGGTACTCGTCTGGAGTAATCGGTCGTAAACTTTGTTCTCTTCTTGGTAAACCCGTTTGGGCCGCTGGTTAAATCTACCCAAGCGTACGCCGGAGCCGACGGAGAAGAAGATGACGACGCGTCGTCTCTCGATACCATCGACGTCCCGAAACACTGACTCGAATTCGACGACTTTTTATCATACTTTTTATCATCACCGCCACCACCACCCTCGTGACTCAGAAACGAATACACGTACTGCACGCTTGCTTTGTTATCGTTTGGATTCTTCGGCCGTCTCGGATTTAACGCGTAAATCACGTACGGTGAAAAAACGTCGTCCTTCTCCGTCCTATATACTTTCGTCATATCGTCGTCCCCGCCAAACACGTTATCCTTTTCGATAATTCCATCTACTTTTCTAAAATCCACCGTATTCTTCGCCTTACTCGTCGAAGACCATTCTCTTTCGACGCGAACATTTTCCTGTATCGCTTTCTCAACCTCTGCGTTTACCTCTTTCCTCGCGTGCATCACGCGATAGTGAAAGTGCATTTTATACATCTCTCCTTCGCTCAACGCGTCTGACTTTACCGTCTCTAAAAATGGTTCGATGTCTCGTTTCGTCACTTTCGCGAGAAAATTTCCGTCTCGGTGGAAGCCGGACAGTTTCAACGACACCGACAAATAGAAATCGATCGGTTTCGTTCGCCACTCGCGATAGGTAAACACATCTTCGGGAGAAGAAGAATCTGAATCTGAAGAGCGTTGTTGTTGTCCATTCACTTCCTCTTTTGTGTCCTCGCTAAACTCCGAGTAACTGTCGTAGGTGTTGAAATCCGTCCGCCACGGAGACGTTTTCCCGAGAATGGTGGACAGTTCTGCTCGAGCACGAGCGGCTGTGTGTAAATCATCATCGTTTCGTTGCGCCGACGAGACAAACGAGAAGAACGAGAGCAGTAGCAACGACGAACATACTCTCGCCAGGCACACCATCGCTTTTTGGCCGCTCATTTTCTCGTTTGATGTCGTCCTTTTCTCGTGACAAACAACAGAAGCGCTTTCGAGGGGAATGAGGGGAAATGGAGATGTGAAATGTCTTCACATGTACACGCGCGAATAGAAGAGCGCTGTTTGCGAATAGAATAACACTAATAAGAATACGAAAAGCAGCGGTAAGAGAACACCAATAGATAACATCAAAATGGAAGCATCCTCGTCGTCGAATGCAGGCGGTGGTGGTGGTGCGAATAACATACATTTAGGACAAACGTCCGATATCGCGACGGCGTTTTTAACCGCTTTGGATACGTCGTTATCGAAGAAATGGCGCGAGGAAGACCGGATGTGGCGGAAACAAGACGTCAGTTACAGAAAAGAGGAACGAGAGTATCGAATTGTAGAGCAGTTATATCGAGAGCAACAGGTGAACTGGAGGAAATCGGACGTGAAACAAAGGACGTTGGAAAACGCCAGATGCGTGTGGAACAGATACGTGGAAAAGAACAGACGAGACGTCGAGGAGAAATCGGAACAGTTGAAATCGATATCGAACTTATCGGCGTTGATTGCAGGATTCGCGGTGGTCTCTTTAGTGGAGTTGAACTTTACGAACGATTTCGAGAAAATGCCTTCGCACGTGAGCGAGTGGTTGATTTGCGCGTACGCGGCGTCGACGGCGCTCGTCGTCGGGTTGATGTTGAACGCGATGGTGTTGTGCACGTTTATTCTGAGTTCGATTTTAAAGAGAGGAAAATCGTACGTCTCCGAGGACGAGGAGGCGGAGTTCTTGTTTCGATGTCGAAGGTTTGCGAACCATTTTAAACCCGGGGATTACCCTCCGCAACCGAAAAGGACGTTCGAGAGACACTGGGAAAACAGGTGCGAATCGAGTTGGAAGAAAGCGTTTTACATGTTCACGTTGGGAGTCCCGATTTTCTTGGCGAATTTAGCGTGTTGCGCGTGGTTGAAGTTTTCGTACTCGAAAGTGACAACCGGTGTCGTCAGTGGGATCGTCTTTCTGAGCGCGTGCGTGTGGGCGAAAACGAACAAAGATTGGGGTTGGGAAATCGCTCGAGGAAGCGACTCGGCGCGAACGAGTATCAACGGGGGTATTAGGAAGAATCTGAAACGAGGCGCAGACGTTGGCGGGAAAATCAACGGTTTGCCGTTTGATTGGCACGCGCGACCGAAAGAAGAAGACGACGAGGAGGAGGACGAGGAGGAAGAAGAGGAGGAAGAAGAAATAGAAGAACGCGACGACAAAGACGAAAAATCCGACGACGACGACGTACACGACGTTTACGACGAGAAAGACCAGAGAGTGTTCGTCCCGATTCACCCCGACGAAAAGGAGTGACGATTATTCAGAGAGAGAAAGAAAGAGAGAAAGAGATGATGATGATGATAATAATGATGATGCCTTTAGAAGAATAGCCAGAATATATATTCCGTAGCGAGCAAAACCGCCTCATTATACAAAGAGTAGTACGTGTAAAAATCCGAGATAAAAAATTGTTCACACTCTTGGCAAAAGTTTTTTTGTTTCACTCGGTTGAAAAAAAAAAAAAGAGGGGAACAAACGCTCGTCATTTTTTAGCATAAGAAGAAGAGAGATGTCATCGGGAAGAAGATATTATACTAACGATAACGGCACGAGGAGCAGCAGTACCACCGCGACGAATACTACTCACCACCACAACAGAGGATATTATATTCAGAGCAACTTTTTTAAGAGCGAGGAGGAGAAGGAGGAGATGAATAAAAACGACGAAAACGCGCAGCCGGGGAAGAATCATCATCGTTCGTCTCATTTTCAACACCAACAGAAGTCCTCCGCCTCCACCGCGACGGCGAAAGAACTCCTCCATCGCGCGAGAAGCGAAATCGTGAACCAAGTGAGAAAGGATATTCGAAACTCTTCGAACACGTCGTCGTCGTCTCACGGGGGGGACTTTCGTCGCGAGAGGGAAGCGTTGAAAGAAAATAATACGAATACTAAAGATGGTCTTGGGTTCCAAAGTCGGTTCCCGAGCGCGTTTGGAGGTGCTCAAAATATTGACGGAAACGACGAGCAACAACATGTTGCGCGAGAAAAGCAACGATTGGAAGAGAAAAGACGGAAAGCACAAATGGCGGAGACGAGTTTACACGAGAAGATGGACGAGACGAAAGAGAGGATCATGGAGAGAGGAGGAGGAGGACGGAGTCGCGCCGCCGCCGCGAATACTACTACTACTCATACTACGCACAACAGCAGTAAAAATGTCTCGCAATGGATGGACAGCGTGGTGGCAAAAGCGAGACACGACGCGTCGATGTCACCACCATTACAACAGCATAGCAGGAATAATAATACTAGTAGCAACAATAACTTCTCGGCGACAGAGAGTTTGAGAGAGGCGGCGAAGAACGCGAGAGAGGCGGTGACGAGGGCGGTGTACGGCACCGCGACGGCGCGACACGACGAGGGGAAAGAGAACACGCCTCCTCCAGTTGTCCGACGAAGCTTTAGCGATCCTTCGCCTTCTTCTACGATGAATTATCAACAACAACACGAAGAGACGGACGCGAAAGTGACGAAAGCGATGCTCAAATCTGCGTTGAAACAAACCGGAGAGTTACGAACAGAACTGAGAGAGACAAAATTGACGTTAGACGGCGTCAAAGAAAATTTGGAAACCGCAGAGAACGACTTGAAGAAGGAAAGAGAGAATCGCGAGGAAGATAAGCTGAATTTCGAGGCGGCGAAGAACGAGTTGGAAACGTCTCGCGAGGCGGCGAGGGAAGCTTTGGCGAGAGAAGTGAGCGTGACGCAAGAGTTGACGAAAAAGTTGAGCGGGAAAAGAGACGAAGCGCTGGAACAAAGAAACTTGGCGGATAAGTTTAAGAGAGAGTTGGAACAGTTACGAAGCGAGCTGAGAAACTTGAAGAACGAAAACGAAAGTTGGATTCGAAAAGCCGAAGCCGCGAATGAGACTTCGAGACGAAGATCGGGCGACCAACAGAAGGACGTGCCAAAAGTTTCCTCGTCGTTTCCTCAACAGCAACAACAACGACCGCAGCAAAACGAGCAACAAAAAGTAAACGCGACGACGACGACGACGACGGCGCAAACTCACCAATCGCAACAACAACAACAAGTCAACTGGTCTCGAGAGCGTCGCGAGGCTGAAGAGTTGAAAACAAAAGGAAATCGCGCGTTCCACGCGAACAAGTTTGACGAAGCGTTACAATCGTACACGGCGGCTTTACAGGTGAACTTTGAAGACCAACCGTTCCGCGCGGTGCTTCACGCGAACAGAGCGGCGGCTTTGCAGTCGTTAAAGAAACATTTAGAAGCGATTGTCGCGTGTTGCGAGAGTCAATTTTTTGATAAATCGTACGTTCGAGCCATTCAACGACGAGCGGACGCGTACTTATCCATCGGCGATTGGACGATGGCGGCGAAAGATTTAGAAGCTTTAGTGCCAATCATGGGCAAAGAGTGCGACGCGAAATTGCGAGAAGTCAAGATGAACATCCAAAGAGGCGTTCATATCGAACACTACGCCGTCTTGGGCGTCTCCTCTCGAGCGAGCGCTTCAGAGATTCGAGCGTCCTACCTCAAGAAATCTTTGAAGCACCACCCGGATAAAGCGGAAACCGAGCACACGAAAGAGATCGCAGAGTTGATGTTTAAGAGAGTGGTCGAGGCGTACAAAGTGTTGAGCGATGCGAACGCTCGGAGAGCGTACGATAACAAGAGGATCCTAGGCTCGAGCAACGCGTACAACAGAAGATATTAATTTTTAGTAATACTTTTGAGAAAAAGAGAACTTTCGTCGCGCGCGTACTGTAGGTGTTATTGTTGAAGTCAGAACATGACTATTAAAATCACCACTGCTATACTTTCCTTACTACTACTATTACTACTACTATCACTACTTTTATGCTCTACATGTTCCTCACCGCTTTCTTCATCTCAAAACCGGCGTGCGCTCCGAAAATCTTCTGCAACGCCCTCACCGCCGGATACATAACTTTCGCCAAAATATGATCTGGTTTCGAAAACGTCTCCACTTTAAAATACACTCGGTCGTTTTGCAAGTCCTTCTCCACGGTAAACTTCTCCTCTCCGGCTAATAAGTGCCCTTGCAAAGTCGTGTGCGCGAAGGAATACGACTTCTTTTTCTCTTCGCTTACGTATGTGATTTCCAGCGGATTGAGCAGCCACACCCTTGGAAACGGTTGAATCATGACGCACACTTTTTGCCCTTTTCTCACTCGCGTTGCTTCGTCCACTTCGGTCCATCCGAGTTGAAACTGTTTCCACGATTTCAGCGCGCTCTTGGCTTTTTCGTAATCCACGTCGCCGTTCGTGCCGAGTAACACTTTCGTCTCGTCTATGGCGTAACAACACGACTTCGTCTTCTTCGCAAAATTGGTAAAGTTTTTCGTCTTTCCGACGTCCTCCTCGTCCACGTTGAATGAATGATTCTTCTTCTTCTTCTTCTTCTTCCTCGCATCTGTTTCGTTCGTTCCTTTTCCTCCAAATCCTTTTTGTCGCGATCCAATATTCTCGAGTATTTCTCGCTGCGTTTTCACGCTCGGTTTCTGTCCGAACGTTATAAAAAAGAATACTACCATGTGTATTCCGTGTGTATATTCTCTTGAGAGTATCACGTTCCTATATACGTTTTGTCGCACACTTTTACAGAAGTGTGTTCTTTTTTTTATCCAAAACACACGCACACACAAAGAAAAAAAAGACCGTCTGACGTCATAATAAATCTCTTCCACACGACGAGAGATACAAATTTAATTCACTTTAGACAAGAAGAAGAAGAAGAGACAGTATACTTACGCCAGAGTATGCTCCCTTTGAAAGCAGTCACGTCTCCTTCTGTTGTTCTCACGTCTCACACCGCGAGTAAACAACTTACCAAGAAAAGAAACATTCGCATGAGCGGTTTGTTCGACATGTTGACGGGAAAAGGCGGCGAAGGAACCCCGAAAGTGAACGCGTCTTCGATTTACGAGTTACCGAACGGTACAGACGTGGACGGGAACGAATTCGACTACTCTTCGTTAAAAGGGAAAGTGGTGTTAATCACGAACGTGGCGTCGAGGTGAGGCGCGACGCGCAGCAATTATGAGGGACTTGTTGCGCTCGAGAAGAAATATAAAACCGAAGGTCTGGAGATTCTTTTGTTTCCAAGCGGACAGTTTGGAGGGCAGGAGTTGGCGAACAACGCGGACATTAAAAAGTTTGCCAGAGAGAAAGGGTTCAACGGGACCGTCATGGCGAAAGGAGACGTGGAAGGTGCAAACGCAACGCCGATGTGGTCGTATTGTTTGGACAAATTTCCGGGAGGCGTAGGATGGAACTTTAAGGCGAAGTTTATCGTCGACCGCGAAGGCAACGTCGTGAACAGAAACAGTTCCTCCGCGCAAGACCAAGAGGCGCTGATTAAACCGTTGCTGTAAAAAAAAAAGAATAAGAACAACAACAGCGACAACAACAACGAGAAACGAAAACGCGAGCGAGAAAGAACGAGATGGAAAAAGTACGCCGCCGCGAAAAGAAGCGTAATAATAATAATAATAATATGTCCTCGCAATAATAATAATATAGCAATAAAGGCGTTTGTCTTATACCGCGAGCGCGAAGTATATTCGGCCCTCATCCGAATAGCGCTCCAACCAAAGCAAACGAGACGTTCCGCAAATTCTACTAGTTTATAAAAAAACAACGTGATTGTTTAAACGTAAAAGATCATTACGCATCTTTGTTTAGACTTGATAAGAGAGTTTGCGCGGGTTCGTCCCGAGGATTTTAATAGAAGAAGAAGAAGAAGATACACTTGTTTTTAGAGAAGGAGTTTGTTGTAAAAAAATAAAGAGAGAGACAAACTCAAGATGTATATCTATCGCGATCATAATCTATGTATCTACTACTATGTATCTATCTCACAATCTCTTCTTAATTTACTTTCGTTGTTTTCACTCGTTCCGTTGCTTGTTTCATCACGTATGTCATGCCGATGAAGGGTAACGCGACTATCCATTTCAAGATTCGATAGTGCCTTTCGTGAAAAGAAACCGAGTACGTATCCGTCGCGACGACGCCTGAACCATCCTTCATTTCGATAAAAATTTCGCCTCGAGATTTCACTTTCGGCACTCTGAGAGTAATTTGATCAATCTCCATGACATCTTCGTAATATTTTGACGCTTTCTCCATGAAATTCACGTCCAGCGCGTTCAACGTTACCGTGACGACGTACGGACCAAAATTCGACGCCTTTTTCTTCATTTTGGAACCAAAAATGCTTCGGTTATCGCGCATGCGATATTTAATCGTCATAAATTCTCCTCGAGCGTCGAAATATCCGCGATCTTCTCCGTAAATACCGAAATATTTATTCCTGTGCGTCATCAAGTTTGCGGATAAAAATTGAGACTGTTGTCCTTCCAGGGCGTGCGCGTGCGGACCGGAATGCGTCGCTTCGAAACAATGCACCTCGCCATTCATCGTCGCCAAAATAATACTTAAATATCCAGAATTCGTTAAATCATCAATCAAAGGAAGAGCGTAAGACGTTTCGCCTACATCGATAACGTCTCTGCATCCAGTTTTACCGTCGATGATGTAGACGTAACCGTCGAAAGATGTCGCCACGAGCGATAAACTCTCCGGGGAAGCCTTTCTCACTCTTCCCAAAGCAACCGGCGCTAAGATTCGACCGCCGGTATAAAACGGGAACGGGTACTTCTCCTCGCCAGTTTCGGCGCTCAAAACGTGAATTGCACCCGACGACGTGCCAACGACGATTTCTAGGAAATGGTCGCCATCTACGTCGCCCAGCGTTGGATTCGCCGAGATCGCCGATTGTAAGTGTTTCTCCCACAAAATGTCGCCGTCTTTCGTGAACACGGCTACGTTTCCTCTCAAATCGCACGCGATAAATTCATAGTACCCATCGTTATCGAAATCAGCGACCACAATTGGCGCTTGAATCTCGCCCATTTGTTTCGGAAACTGTCGCGGATTTTTGTTTTCCAAAGTTTTCCCGTTCAACACGTAGACGTTTCCCGTAGACGTCGCGACGATGAGTTCATTCGTACCGTCTTTATCGATATCTAAAACCGTCGGTTGCGAGAACGCGCGCGCTCTGAATGCAGTCGCTTCTACGGAAACGTCCAAAATGACTGAATTTTTAACTCGATATTCGTTCGCGATATCCAAGAGAACGATACCGGTGGCGAGATACTTCTCCGCTTCGATTTTATTCCTCTTCCGGTATTGCATGCTGGATAAATCTTCTCTCTCTTCGTCGAAAAAGTATGAAACCGCGAGTATCAGTTCTTTTCGACCGTCGTTATCCACGTCAGCAATAATTGGTGAACATAAAACGTGTGCGTCTATGTATACGTTGTTCGCGTCTTTTCGTTCTCGGATTCTCGTTTCGTCTTCTTCTTCTTCTTCTTCTTCTTCTGTTTCTTCTGTTTCGTCTTCTTCCAAAACGTTCGTGCCTTCCTCCTCCTCCTCCTCCTCGTCGTCGTCGTTGTTGGTGCTACTACTATCTTCACCATCCTCATCGTCCATGGTAAACTTTATATCTTCGAGCGTGCTTTCGGCCAACACTTTTCTCCCTCTTCTTCTACTCTCCTCGCTCTTCTCGGAAATTTCTTCCGGAGGCGGTTCTCTCCCGTGACCGCTCAAAGAAGGCGCGTCGAACCCGGAATGCTCCCAATCTCCAGGCGCGCGCATCGGCTCTTTCGCCTTCCGCTTTAATTCTTCTAAGTGTTCCTTCTCCTTTCGCTCGCGTTCCGTCTCTTTCTCTTTGAACCAATCTTTCGTCACTTTCGCTCGAGGGAGTCGAGCGACTTTTACGTCCACATCGCCCCTCGCGTTAAACTCTAAAATCTCCCCGTCGTACGTGGCGACGATAAACTTCTTCTCGTTGTTGTTCCTATTATTATTATTACTCTTGTTGTTATTTTTCGTGTCATCGTTATTCACGTACACCGCGGTGCTCCCGTGCAGTTTACTCTCGCGAAATATCGGGAATCGACCATTCGCAACCGGTTGCCCGGTTTCCGGTTCCAACAGTTCAATCGCGTGCACGAACGTGTTCACGAGAACTTCTTTGTGCCCGTCATTGTGCACGTCCACTAACAGAGGAGTCGCGTACACGGAAGACGAGACGCGTTGGCGCCATTTTAAGTGCACGTTTGATGGACAATATCCTCCAACAAACTTCTTCTTCTTTGTCTTCTTCGAATCATCTGTGAGTATTCCTCGTCCGATTTTCTCCTTGAACGAGGCGTCTGGTTTCGCTTTTCGTTGCAAGAATATACTCCCGTCGTTATTAGTGTTAGTATTATCTGAAGAGTATTTCATCAAAACGTCGTCGTCGTGCGTTATTTGTTTAATATCAGAAGCAGAAGATACAAAAAACAGCAGAGACGAACACATTACCAACAACAGACTACTCATTCTCATTCTCAACATCATCATCATCTTCTTCTTTTGTAACGTCGTTTACGTCGAAATCAGGTCGTCACTAAAACGATAACACTACTCCTACTACTCATGACAACAACAACAACAATAAAACAAGAAGGAAGGTAGAAAAAAGGAATTTTCGATGATGATGTTGAGATGCGAAAGAGCAGACAAATGAAGAAAATTTATTAGAAAAAAGAGCAGTCAAACGAAGAGAAAAAAGTATTCGTCAGACGAAAGAACTGCTAAAGAATTCTTTAAGAAGAATATATACTATTAAATGTCGTCGATCGCGACGCAACGTCTGATGGCCGAACGCAAAGCGTGGCGGAAAGACCGACCTTTTGGCTTTACCGCCGGGCCGACGAAAGAAGTAGCATCAGAAACAACGACAACAACAACATCAGGAGGAGATAAAGGAGGAAACAATGTGAATTTCTTCAAATGGAAAGCGTTGATTCCAGGACCGAGAGATACCATCTGGGACCAAGGGTTTTACCCGGTCACGTTAGAGTTCAACAAAGAGTACCCGGTGAAACCACCGAAAGTGAAATTTCCGGAAGGGTTTTACCACCCGAACGTGTATCCGAGCGGAACCGTGTGTTTGTCCATCTTGAACGAAGAAGAGAATTGGTCGCCCTCTATTACGGTGAAACAAATACTTTTAGGCGTTCAGGATTTATTGAAAACGCCAAACCCTTTGTCACCGGCACAGTCGCCGGCGTACGTGATGTACACGCAAGATCGGACGGAGTATAACAGATTAGTGAAAGAACAGAGTAAAAAGTATCCAGCTCCGATTTGAGATTGGTTGCGCTCGCGATGACGAAATACGCTCAAGAAAGAGAAAGGAGTAGTACTATTACTAGCATTCATCCATCACGCTTAGAAGATTGAAAAAGATAGCGAAAACGGTAGATATAAACAACAACAACAAGAGAGGAATTAATAATAATAAAGAGCAAGCAGCTGCACGTCGTATTAAATAATGTAATTATAAAAATGGTAGTAATATAATAACGACGACGACGTTAATCCTGTTTTCTACCGCCCAAACTCGAGACCGAGCCAGTTTCGCCTCTCATCCTCAAAGCGAATACGGAGCCACCTTCCCTGGCTGCATTCGGTCTCGCCGGGTACGCACCAACTCTCGGAATCTCGCCACCACCTTTAATAAACGCGTAGTCGACGTACGGCGGGTCGAAGACAGCCGGAGCGATTTCCATGGCGCCGCCCGGGATGGCGTTGTCCGTGATTTGCTTGAAGTTTTTGATGATCGTCACCGCTGGCCCCGGCGCTCTCTTACCCAAAATTCGTTGCGTTTCAAAGACGCCGAGCAATCTTTCGCACGTGCCGTCTTGAGAGACAACTTCCAAGCCTTTCGCCGGGTCTGAGTACAAATACGGCGCCAAAGCGGCCAACTCGTTCGGACCTTTACCCATGCGTTTGAACCACGCGAGTAACTCTGCCCCAGTCGCGGTTTCCAAGTTTGGAATCAACCCTTCCGGATCGGCTTCGGTGGCGTCCAAGCGTCCAACGCGCACCTTCGCGCCCAAAAACGGGTTCGTGCCGATGAACAAGAACTCGTAGTTGTCGTCGTTCCCGACTTCCTCGACGTAATCCTTTTTGAACTGGATTCTCGCCGCAAAGTGCGGGACGATGGCGATCAAATCCGCGTATGAAACCGGTTGCGTCGTCTCCTTATCGACAGCTTTCTTGATCTTCTCAATCGAAGCCATCGCTTTCTTCAAACCTTTATTTTCCGGTCGATCCAACTCGAATCGAACGGAACCGTTCAAACCGTACTTCTTCCCGACGACTGAGTGCGTCCCGGCGTCCGCCAACGCCAATCGACAATACGATCCAAAGTCCAAATCGATGTTATCTTCGATAATAGGAGCGATGTACTGTGCGTATTCAATTTGCGCTTTCGATTTGTTCGCCCCAGACGTTCTCGCCGCGCCTTCTAATCGATCGAGCGGTTCCACCTCCAACTTTGGCAAGTTCACCGCTCTCTTCGCTTTAATCGCATTCATATCTTCGTTCGCGGACATGTCTTTCTCCTTCAAGAGATCTTCCGCGAGAGAGCCTAAATCCAAAGCAAGAGCGGATTGCGCAGCCGAGGTACCGATGACGGTCATCGCGAGCAACGCGTTGCGTCTGTTCACCGAACCGTTGTTGTTGTCGACATTCGCATCGTCGTCGTCATCGGATTTTACAGAAGCTGCTCTCGCGCTGCGTTTTGATCGAACACAAACAGAAGACGACGAAAATCGCTTCTTGCTTTTGCTCATCATCAAACGCTGTTGATGTTTGATCGTCGAGGGTGTCGTGGAAGATGCGATCATGTTTGTTCTTCAAATATTTATAAATCCGTGAGAGTGATGAGATGGATCCAACGAAAGAGTGATGAAAGATATTTTGACGCGATATTCCGTCCTTTTTCGTAAAAGCGTGTATTCGTGCTCTTTTTTCGAGCAAAGTACTACATTTTTTATTATACGTGTTCTTATTATTAGTATAATGATTATTACTTTCTACTTTCTCTCTTCTTCTCTCCCTTTTTGTTTAATCTTTGTTTAATCTTCATCCTCACCAAAATCGTCCGGGTTTTGAATACTTTCCGTGACTTGCGCGTACACCGCTTCGGTGATGATTGGGATTTCCGGGTACAAGCCTTGCACGGCGTTCCAAACGGAGTACAAAATAGCGTACGTGCCGTTGGCAAAAGCTAAGATTTCTACCAAAGCACCAAAGAAGGTGACCGCGAGGAAGAGGGGTAAGTATTGCATGATTAAACCGGCGAGCATGATGCAAATATCCAACATGATAGCTTGCATGGTGTTGTATCGAATAAAGTGCGGCACTTTCGGGTTCCTCACGACGGCTAAGAACAAACCGAAAAACGTGCAAAACGGAATGAACCCGTTGGAGTAGAAAATCATCATCGGCGCCGTGAAAAAGTCCAGAAACTGCAAAGTTAACGGGAAGAACTCAAACCCGTCGTTGGTGAAAGCGATGCAACCCATCATAGGGATTAAATACGGCAGAATAGCCAACAAACGGTCCTTTGCCGGCGGTCGGGTTCGACCTTTGTTCCACCCGTCGCCGCCGAACAAAGTCTCCATCAACGTCGCCGGTTTCCCTTCGTCTTCGCCTTCCGCAGCACCCGTGCCGTCGTACTTCGACGGGTCGAACGAGTCTGGAATGTTCGCCGCTCGGGTTCGTAAAAGAGCTCCTCTCTGTGTTTGTTATTATCGTTTAAAAAAAAGACGAATTTTGTATTAGTTTAGTAGATAAAGTGGTTTGTTGCGGGTTGTTACGCGATGAGAAAAAAAACAACACCTTTAACAAACGCGCGCAAAACAACCACGACGCGAACGCGAAAAACGTACCCTCTCGCTCCCAATCCGTTCAACAATGCTTAAATCTTGTGTTTCTCTTTTTAATTGAAATCTACTCGTTTCCTCGTGTCTCTTATTGATGCGCGAAACGTGTTGATGATTTTGCGCATTATTGACGACACTATTAACTACAATTTTTCTGTTCGAAATCGACGCCGTCTTCCCGGACGAGAAGTGCGTGCTCAATCGAGACCCGGTGCACACAGTCGCATCTATTCTTTGCATCGAATGCATGATAATTCGTTCTAAAATATCCTTCGCAAAAGCTTATTGTTATTCTCGAAGTTAGCTCTGCCGACGGCTAAGTTTTTTTTTTTGAGGTGATACTCGTAGATAAAACAAAAGAAAAGAGACTGATGAAAGAAAAAAGGGGGGAAAAGCCTCTCAAAAACATTCATCACATCGTCACTCTTCTCTTATATATAGTACCATAAAAAAGAAGAAGAAGCGAGAAGAGAATACTACACACACATATAAGAAGAACAATAAAAATGACGAGAGAGGATGATTTATACCGCGCTTTAGGTTTGGAAAGGACGGCGAGCCAGGAGGAGATCAGGAAGGCGTATAAAACTACAGGTAATTAAGAAGAGAGAAAATTCTTTTTTTATACACGTGCTCGAGAGATATCATTCTTTCCCCAACAATCGAATCAGTTCTTTGAACAAGAAGAAGAAGAAGCAAAGATAAAGAAGAAATGATATGGTTGTTGGGATGTTTTGTGTCGTCCGTTCGTCCGTTCGTCCTTTATTCGCTCCTTTATGTACGACTCGCGTGCGAAAGGATAGTAGTTCTTTTACGTATACTCACACAACACTACTAACGGCACCCTTCTTTTTTCCTCCTCCTCCTCCCCCTCAACCTTCTTCGTTGTGGTACGTAAACATGAACACACAACACGACGATAAACAGCTTTAAAGAACCATCCGGACAAGAACTCTGGTAACATCGAGGCGACGGAGAAGTTCAAGACCGCCGCGGCCGCGTACGAGATATTATCGGATGAAAAGAAAAGAATAAAATACGACGCGTTTGGGATTGCCTATTTCCGAGAAGGAGGAGGAGGATCGGACGAGAATAGATATAGCAATAATGATAACGATCAAGGGAGGAGAGAACAACAGCACAGACCTTCGTCGTCGTTCCGAACGCCTCGATCGTACGAGTTCGGGAACTGGGCCAGAGGCGGGTTCTTTCGGGACCCTTTGGACGTTTTTCGAGAGTTCTTCGAGGAAGTGTCGCCGTCGAACGAGCACGGGACGCACAGACCGTCGGAGTTTTTCCCGAATATGTTTTTAGGGAGAGATCCGTTCGGCTTCGACGAGTTTGGTCGGTTACGAGAGGAGAGACGGTCGCTGTTCTCGGACGAGTCCATGAAGAGAAACGGGTGGAAGGAGAAAGCCGGGACGAGCTCGTCGACGAGAAAAAGCGAGTACGTGTTCAGCGCAAACGGAGAAACGGTGAAGAAAACGATAGAAACGGAAACCGTCGTCGGTGAAGATGGGGTGGCGAAAACAAAAACGGTGGAAACAGTAACTCACCCGGACGGGCGCGAAGAGAAGACGGAACACGAAGAGTTGGGGCCGCCGCCGAGCTCGATGAACAGACCTTTGGAAATCCCGTCGTTTCTTACCAGTCCGAGTCGCGGCTCGCTGATTCCAGGCACTCGACCCGGATCTCGACGATGGTAATCTTTCAGACAACAAACGCAAAAGGAGGAGGAGGAGAGAAAAGAGCAGAGCACGCCAGAAGTACGGAGGAGGAGGAGAAGGAGGAGGAGGTGGTGATGGTGCGCAATTATACATCATCATATAATAAAAACAAACAACTGAACATTCGCTATTATTAACCGCACTCGCGCGAGTGCAAAAAAAAGGAGGAGGAACATATACCCACGACAAAATGTAGCGAATTTGAAATATAAAACGCAAACGAGAGCACTGTACGCTACCGGTTAGTTATGACACGCATGGAAGAGAAGATATTTCTTTTTTTATTCCGATACTACGCTCGTTTCAATTTTACGAAAGAGTTCAAAAAGAACCGCTTCTTTCTCTTTCCAAGAAAGCTTTGTAAAATCAATCGCGGCCGCCGCCGCAGACGATGTCGGGGCACTCACGTGCACGTAATCGTCGTTTTCGCTGCTTTCTTGTCCTCCTTCTCCGTCGTCGACGTCTACAACAACCAAGGCGTTTTTTTCTTGTTTTTCTTGTTTTTGTTCAATCTTTTGTTGTGTTTCTTCATCGATCGAGGAGGAGGAGGAAGAAGAAAAAGAAGAGGAGGACGCCGACGTCTTCGTTTCTTGCTCTTTCATTTTTCTTTCTCTCACGTCGTCTAAACACGAGATGAGAAACGCCTCGCAATCGTTGCGTTCGTTTACGTAAGCTTGCGCTAACTTCCGCAATTCGAGCAATTCCTTGTTTCGTAGAGAAATAGCGTCGGCGAAGTATTTCTCTCGTTCGCGAAGTTCTTCCGTCGCGCGAGATTTCTCATCCATCCAGCGGTTTCGCTCCTCATCGAACGCGGTTTTTAGTTCTTCGCACTCTTCGTTCAGTTCTCCCAAACTTACTCGGGCCGTGTTCAAATCTTTACCGATCGTTAGCGCCTTCTTCGCGGATAGTTTCGTTTCTTCTTTCGCTTCGTCCAATAATCTGCTCAGCGTAACTTTCTCGGAGTTTGCGGCTTCGATATCTTCGCGCAGTTTATCCGTCTCCGCGACGTGTAACCTCAGTGCCTCGGCCATTCGTCGATTATGCGCGAATATTTTTCGAACGTTCGCTTCCAATTTCTCTTCCATGGCCAACTCGTGTTCCCGCGTTGCTTTTTGAACGTTTTGTTCGAGTTCGTTTTGCATCTTCGCTGTGAGCGCGGATATAGCTTCCTCTCTCTCCTCGTCGATGTTTTCAATCTTCAACTTTGCGTTTTCCAGCTCCTGAGAGACTTTCATGTACTCTCGGTCGAACTTTGCTCTGTTCTCTACGTGTTCTCGCGAGTTTGCAATCGTAGTCTTCAACTCTTGAATCTCCAGTTGTAACTGCGCGACGACTTTCTCGTTATCGGCGTTGAGTCGATCCATCTCTGTCACTCTCTGATGGTTCGCAATCATCGCCCTCTCTCGATAATTCTTCCTCTCCTGATTCAAAAGTTGTTTCGCTTTTAACACCTCGCGTTCCTTCTCCAACAGTTCGCGTCGAAGATGGCTCGACGTTTCCATATTTTCTCGTTCTCGTCGTGCCATTTTTTCTTCCAAGAGAGAAACGAGTTGGAGATTTTTTTCTTCTTTTTCTTCCTTCTCTTTCTCTTTCTCTTCTTCCGAGGTGGTGGTGTTCTCCGTGTTTTCATCCTTACTCGCAACGATTGAATGATACATCCTGTTTTGTGTGATGTATTTAATCATCACGTGTTAGTATTAAAAGTATAATATAAGTCGTCGTTTACGTCCGTCTTTAAGAAAAAAACGAGAGAAAGAGAAAAGAACGAGAGAGAGAGAAAAAAAAACGAGAGAGACGCAACTCCTCTTCCTCCTTTCGCGTTGCTTTTCTGCTGCTGATGAAGGGGAGGGCGTGGTCGGTCTCCTCCTCCTCAAAGTCCTCTTCAAACGCCTCCTTTTTGGTGTTATCTTCTTCGTTCATCGTTATCTTCTTCTTCTTCTTCTTCTTCGTTATTAAAATCCGAAGAAAGAAAGCTTCAACGCGTATTTTTGAAGGTTTGACCCGAGACGATTATCCTTCAGACGACGACGATTTGATGAGAGAGCAGAAAGAGTCCAAGAGAGAAAAAAATTCAAAAAAAACAAAAAAAAGAAAAAAATTTCTCTCCTTCGTCCTCCTCACTTTTTTCAAAAATGCCTCCGGGTCGACCGCCCCTTACAAAAATCATAAACGCTTTGCAGAAGAAGAAAGCGACGATGATTTCTAAAAAGAAAACGAACATGAAGACGAAGACAAAGAAGAAGCCTTTAAAGATGAAGGAAGAGGACTTCTTTTTTAATTCCTCGGGAGGAATGATGATGACAGAGGAAGAGGAGGAGG
>Ga0209631_10000611_pt1 | contig 48807 bp, 41 predicted proteins | sample COG_08_FD_184752 | JGI IMG/M metagenome (GOLD analysis project Ga0209631, IMG submission 184752) | Pelagic Microbial community sample from North Sea - COGITO 998_met_08 (SPAdes) (version 2) | ecosystem: Environmental > Aquatic > Marine > Neritic zone/Coastal water | place: Helgoland, sampling... | reverse complement strand
TCAAAGGGTCAAGAAATAGATGATGGTCGGAAAAAAGAGTGCCGAGCACACGACCCCGAATGTCGTTGAAGCCTGAGGTTTCATATGCCAAATGGCGATGATTACGAGCGGAATTTGAAAGAACAATCGAATAAGTGCGTCCATTTTTGAGAAGCCTAGGAACTCCCTTGGCACGGGATCAAAGTACATGTATAAGTTCGCGGGGTATACAGCGATCAAAAGAAGAACGGCTGCTGCACCAGCAATTTTTCGGGTCTTGGGAATCAAGAGGAACAGGCCCACGCCCATTTCCCAGATGCCTGAGAGCAGCACAGACTCTTCAGCAAAAGGCAGAAACGGGGGGCAGATTCGCAAGAAAAACTCCGGCACCACGAGGTGCTGCCATCCTACAAAAAAGTAAAACCCTCCCATGGTGACAATGGACAGTTTCCGCATGAAAATTATAAAACGTCCAAGCCTCCGCTGCCGATCAATTTTGTTTTTCGAGTTTTCCAATGAGCTATGAATCATTTTGCAAGTGAACGAAAAGTACGCCATTCCCGCAGGATTGGTTGAGGATTGTTTTTGAGATGTTGCTCGAAGCGGTCTCCCGTTTTTGGTTTAAACCTAAATTAGCCCCAACGAATCTTTACGGTCATGAAACAGCTTTGTTCCCTTCTTATTGCTTTAGTCGCTGCAGCGTGTGTGCAAGCCCAGCTCCAATCACCCAGCCCTGAGGCAGGCGAGTCCTTCGTTCAAAAAGTTGTGGAGGCATTTGAGCCTCTGGGAGATGACTCGGGCACGACCGGACAAACGTGGGACTTGAGTTACTTAGAAGCAAGCGGCGGAGTACAATCTGTGCCAGCAGCCATCCTTTCTGTAGCGGCGACGCCAAATGGGAAGGTATTTGCTGGATCGGATGTGGCTATGGAAGGGGGTGGGCAGACGACGTACTATTCTTATGGAGACTCCTACGAATACCACGGGGGAGTCCAAAATAACCTCATCGTCGCTTACGATGATACCGAGGTTTATTTTCCCTTTCCCTTTCCTATTGGGGAATCGTCTGAAGACACATTCAGCTGCGAATATGGGACTGCGGGTATCACCGTCTACCGCACGGGTGAGGTGTTCACGGAATGCCTCTCCGAAGGCACGTTGATACTTCCAGGAGAAGTGACCTATGAAAATACTTACCGGCTGGACGTCCATGAGGTTTTGGTTGATTCAACCTTCCTAGGCACTTATGAAGTTACGTATGACGGAAACTATTTTTTCTCCGCGGACTATCCACTTGCGCTGTTAGCCTTATTTGACATTTCGACGGTAGATACACCCATCACAGGAGATCCTGTGATTACGGAGATGAGCTATGCAGTTTGGTTGGATTCATATACGGTGGGAGTGGATGAGCCCGCAGTTGAGCCCTGGGCGATGTTGCCGAATCCGGCCCGCAATCAAGTGACGTTGGTCGGAGCTCAAAGTGCTTCATATGCAGCGATTTATGGATTGGACGGGCGGGAATGGAAGCGCACGACGCTTCGCCCGGGACTTCAGGCGCAAACCATCGATGTTTCTGATTTACCTGTTGGAACGTATGTCGTTCGAACGAATGATGGAACTGCCAAGAAACTTGTGATCGAACGTTGACCTGGATTTGACCTGGACGTTGTCTAGACTGATCTAGTAGGCTCGTTCGTTGCGACCTTCGACGTAGTATACAAAAGCGCGGTTGACGACCTTATTGCCTCCGGGTGTTGGAAAGTTTCCGGTGAAATACCAATCTCCCGTGTTGTTCGGGCAAGCCGAATGAAGCCCTTCTATGGACTGGAACACCACTTTGACTTCTGCCTTCATGTCTTTGGGCGTGAGAAGTTTTGAAATTCGCTCACTGATTTCTTCTGTTGTGAACGGATCATAGATCGCCTTGACTTGATTAACGTTCGCTTCTTTGGGAAGTTCAACTTGAGCCTTGCACCGCTGGTAAACGTCATCGATGATGTGCTGAAGGCCGCGTTCTTGAATGAGGTTAATCGCAGCTTGAAAGGCGATAAAGTCCCCCAATCGAGCCATGTCGATGCCGTAGCAGTCTGGGTATCTAATCTGTGGCGCACTGGAGGCAACGACGATGCGCTTGGGACCGAGTCGATCAAGAATGCGCAGGATAGAACGCTTGAGTGTCGTTCCCCGCACGATGCTGTCGTCGATGACAACCAAGTTGTCTTCACCTCGCTCAACGGTGCCATAGGCAATGTCATAGACGTGGGCCACCAAATCATCACGGCCCGCATCTTCCGTGATAAAGGTTCTCAGTTTCGCGTCTTTGATGGCGATTTTTTCAATCCTCGCTCGTTCGTCGAGAATGCGTTTTACTTCAATGGGATCGGGGTCAGCCCCCATGCCAATGATCCGTGCGATTTTGGCTTGGTTTTGATAATCTTCGAGTCCTTTGATCAAGCCATAAAAACAAACTTCTGCCGTGTTTGGAATGAAACTTGAAACCGTTTTGTCCAGGTCGTGTTCGACCGCTTCAAGAATCTTGGGGACCAATTGCCTTCCCAGTTCTTTGCGCTCCCGGTAAATATCTTGGTCGTTTCCACGACTGAAATAAATCCTTTCAAAACTGCAGGCCTTGCGCTCGCCTGGGGATTTCACTTGCGGGGTGCTGACCGTCCCGTCGCGTTTGATGATCAAGGCATGGCCAGGCTCCAATTCTTGCACAGCATCGGTCTCTACATTGAAGGCGGTCTGAATGACCGGTCGTTCAGAGGTCACCACCACCACTTCATCATCTTCGTACCAGAAGCAGGGTCGGATGCCATTGGGATCTCGCATGACGAATGCATCGCCGTGTCCGATCAGTCCGCACATGACGTAGCCTCCATCGAGCGAATTGGCCGCTTGATGCAACACGGTTTGCACATTTAATTCCTGGGCAATTTGCTCGGAAATGGCTTCGTTGGCCAGCCCTTCTTCTTTGAATTGGTCAAAGAGCCGCTGGTTCTCCACGTCCAAAAAGTGACCAATCCGCTCCAATAATGTGACCGTGTCCGCTTTTTCTTTGGGGTGTTGTCCTAAACTCACCAATTTATCGAACAGCTCGTCCGTATTGGTCATATTGAAATTGCCCGCGACAACGAGGTTTCTAGTGCGCCAGTTGTTTTGACGCAAAAACGGATGGCAGTTTTCGACCTCATTTTTGCCATAGGTACCGTAACGCAGATGAGCCAGAAACAACTCCCCTGTGAACGCGAGTTCTTCTTGTAAAAAGGACGCGTCCTTCAATTGTTCGACGGAGAGCCCTTCGAAGCGCGGCATAATGCGGGCAAAAAGATCTTGGATGGGCCGCGAATCCACCGACCTCATGCGGGAAATGTATCGCTTGCCGGGTTCTACATCCAATTTGATATTGGCGAGCCCTGCGCCATCTTGGCCACGGTTGTGCTGCTTTTCCATCAGCAGGTACATTTTATTCAGTCCGTAAAATGCACTGCCATATTTATCGATGTAGTGCTGCAATGGCTTCTTCAATCGAAGCATTGCAATGCCACATTCGTGTTGGAGGGAATCGCTCATTCGGGCAGGGAAACAGGGAAACAGGCGTTGTTGAGTGTCAAAGTTACGCCTGCGATGAGCTTACTGAACACCCTATGGACAAATTGTCAATAAGCCTCAACGCCAAGAGCGATTGCCTTGCAGCCCTCCGGTATGAATAAATAAAACCCGCTTGCCATGAAGGTGATTTCGGGTTGCCAGGTGACGTTGCAAGCGCATGAGGGATTTCGCGGTGTAGACTCCTTCCAAAGGGACTGACGTTTCTTTTTCCCACGTTTCGATGAAAAGTTTCACTTCGGACGAGATGGTGCCAAATCCCCCCGAATGGGCATCGTTCCAAACCTCTGCGGTAGACATCAATTCGGAAGCCCAGGTAGCATCGTACAGTGTTCGCTCCAAAAGGGCCTCCATGTGTTGCTCCATCTGTGCGCCCTTCAAGGCACTTCCAACGTAGAGGCGCGATGAATTTTGAAGTCCGAGCAAAACCCCGGCGGCAGTAGCGCCGGTTCCCGCGCTCACAATCACGGCATCCCACGGATTGTTTAAGTCAGCTTCGGTGATGAGGTGCTTGCACCCCATAACCCCCAAGGCATCCCCGGCACCTTCGGGCACAATCCATGGATTGTCGAATTGATCGCGGAGCCATGCCCGAAAGAAAGGAAGGTCTTTTTCACGGTATTCAGCACGCGAAATGGGAAAGAGCTCCATGCCCATATCTGCACAATCTTTGAGGGTCGCTGTGGGGTTTTGTTCGATTTCTTGCGCTGTAGCTCGCACCACTCCGATCGTTCGAAGCCCTGCATCCGCTCCGATGGCGGCAGCGGCATGCAGGTGATTGGACCACGCGCCGCCAAAGGTGAGAAGTGCAGGACGGGGCTGCCGTTGCGCTCGCTCTAAATGGTACATCAGTTTCCAGGCCTTGTTGCCGGGAGCCAAGGGGTGTGCCAGATCCAGTCGACGCACCCACAACTCCGTTCCATGTGCCTCCGTGGCAGACCAACGGACGTGTTGCGTTTGAAATTCAGTAGTCGGATTCATACGTGGTAAATTTGCAACATGCGGAGCGATTTGGAACCCGAGGATTTTTATTACAGCGAGGAAGGCTATGTAGTCTTCACGGAACAATACCACCTCAAGCGGGGTCATTGTTGTCAGAGCGGCTGTAAGCATTGCCCATACGGGTTTGACCGCCGCACAGGAAAAATAAACAAGCCATGACCACATCCATGCGTCCAGACGAAATTCAAGCGTTCCAATCGGAAATTACAACGGGCATTCCTTCAGATTTACCCGCCTCTCTTCCTCGTTCAGCGGACCAAAGTCACGCGCCCGTTCGAAAAGACATTTTGACCGCGCGTGAAAAAGAATTGGCCTTGCGCAATGCCTTGAGGTATTTTCCCAAGGAACAGCATGGTGAACTCGCTCCGGAGTTTGCCCAAGAGTTGAAGGATTTTGGGCGCATATACATGTACCGCTTGCGTCCTTCACATTCCATTTTTGCACGCCCCATCGATATGTATCCCGCCCAATGCCAGCAGGCTGCTTCCATCATGTTGATGATTCAAAATAACTTGGACCCTGCGGTTGCGCAACATCCCGAAGAGCTCATCACTTATGGCGGAAACGGCGGGGTGTTTCAAAACTGGGCCCAGTATCGGCTGACCATGCAGTACCTCAGTCAAATGACGGAGGATCAGACCTTGGCGATGTACAGCGGTCACCCCATGGGGTTGTTTCCATCTCACCCTGATGCACCGCGTGTTGTTGTTACCAACGGCATGGTCATTCCGAATTACTCGAAGCCCGATGATTGGGAGCGCATGAATGCTATGGGCGTCTCGCAATATGGACAAATGACGGCAGGCTCCTACATGTACATTGGGCCCCAAGGCATTGTGCACGGGACCACGATCACGGTGTTAAATGCAGTCCGCATGAACGACAAAACGGGCACTGGCCCCGCTGGAAAATTGTTCGTCACAGCCGGGTTGGGCGGTATGAGCGGAGCCCAGCCCAAAGCCGGCAACATTGCTGGAGTTGTCAGCGTCACAGCAGAAGTCAATCCTGATGCAGCGTACAAGCGACACGAACAAGGATGGGTGGATCATGTGGTCACGGATGTGGAAGAATTGGCCAAGCAGGTTCGGGCTTCGGTGGAAGCCAAGGAGGCCGTTTCCTATGCTTACCTGGGCAATGTGGTGGATGTGTGGGAAGCATTCGATCGAGCGGATCTTTTCGTGGATCTAGGTTCAGATCAGACTTCGCTACATAATCCGTGGGCAGGGGGGTACTATCCAGCTGGACTGTCTTTTGATGCTTCGAACCAAATGATGGCACAAGATCCAGACGTGTTTGCGGACCATGTCAAGGAGTCCCTTCGCCGCCATGCCGCAGCCGTTAATCGCCACACAGCGAAGGGCACGTATTTCTTCGATTATGGAAATGCATTTTTGCTGGAAGCCTCGCGATCAGGCGCGGACATCATGAACCCAGATGGCGTTGGATTCAGATACCCAAGCTATGTCCAGGATATCATGGGACCGATGTGTTTTGATTTTGGCTTTGGCCCCTTCCGTTGGGTGTGTGCGAGTGGAGAAGCGACCGACTTGGAATTGACGGATGCCATTGCCTGCGGGGTACTTGAAGACTTGAAGAAAGAGGCGCCTGCGGAAATTCGACAACAAATGGACGATAACATTCGCTGGATTAAGGGCGCTCAAGCCAATCGTTTGGTTGTAGGATCCCAGGCGAGGATCCTGTACGCTGATGCGTTGGGCCGCATGAAGATCGCCAAAGCCTTCAACGATGCGATTGCCGCTGGTCGCTTGTCCGGTCCCGTGGTTTTGGGACGAGATCATCACGATGTATCTGGAACCGATTCGCCTTTCCGGGAAACATCCAATATTTATGATGGATCGGCATTCACGGCGGACATGGCGGTTCAGAACTTCGCGGGCGATGCGTTTCGAGGAGCGACGTGGATTTCACTGCACAATGGCGGTGGCGTTGGATGGGGCGAGGTGGTCAACGGAGGTTTTGGCATGCTCATCGATGGAAGCGCAGATGCAGAACGTCGGTTGACTTCCATGCTGCATTGGGATGTGAACAATGGAATCGCACGCAGAAGTTGGGCACGAAACGAGGGTGCAGAATGGGCCATTCAACGTGCGATGGAGCAAGAACCTCTATTGAAGGTGACACTGCCTGCGCATGCAGACGATGACCTCATCACCGACGCACTGAATTAATGGATGAATTTCAGGGCGATTTTGATGCAAAGGCACAATGGCCAGCGCTCAATGGCAGTCGGTTTGAAGCCTGCACCTTTCGCAATGTGAATTGGTCAGGGATGGATCTCCGAGGCGCCCGATTCGAACAGTGTACTTTCAAAGACTGTGACCTTTCGAATGCAAAAACGCTGGGCCTAGGTTTTCAAGAAGTGCAGTTTGAAGGGTGCAAGCTTTTGGGCTTCAAATTTGATCTATGCAATCCGTTGGGCCTGTCTTTGCAATTGACCGGATGCAACCTGACAGCCTCATCATTTCATGGACTGGACCTCAGAAACGTGGTGTTTGAAAAATGCAATGCACAAGACGTCGACTTCACGAGTGCTCGAGCCGAAGGGGTTGCATTTCAAGAAGTGGACCTGAAGGGCGCGTTGTTTGAAAGAACGAACTTGAAAGCCGCGGATTTTACTTCGGCTTCAAACTGGCGCATCAACCCGAATGAGAATTCCTTGCAAAATGCGGCGTTTCGAAAAGATGAATTGTCTGGGCTACTGGAGTCATGGCCCTTGAAAATCATTTAAGGAAGCGTTAAAAACCAGGGAAACGTTTTAACTAAATTTTCGTTTCCAACCGGAAAGAAAGAGCGTATTTTTGCCGCTCGAATGGCTCAAACAACCCCATATCACGGCACAGATCGAACGGAAATTCTGCTCCATCAGGCGATGGAAATTTTCTTGCGTTTGGGGATTCGGTCCGTCAACATGGCGGATTTGGCGAGTGAAATAGGTGTGTCGAAGAAGACGCTCTATGTGTTTTTTAGGGATAAGAATGATTTGATTCTGAGATGCATGAACGCGCATTGTGACCGCATGGAGCAGGTGATCTCTGAGGCGGAAAACCAGCAGGGAAATGCCATCGATTCGGAATTAGCGATCATTGATTTTGTCCATGCCGTGATCACCAAAATGCATCCGAGCATGTTGCATGATTTGCGTAAATACCATCCTGCGGCATTTGATACCATCAACAAGCGAGAGGATGAGATCATTCTGGGTACAGTAGAGCGTAACATCCGACGAGGACAAAAAGAAGGTTTGTACCGTCAGGACATCAACCCCGCGTTGACCGCACGCTTTTTGGTCGCCATTGGCTACGAAGTCAAAAAATGCGGAGAACATGCCCGCTTTCAAGATGAGTTGACGTTATCAGACCTCTACATCCAATCGTCTTTGTATCACATCCGCGCGATTTCGACAGAAAAAGGAGCGTCGTATCTCCACAGCAAACTGGAAAAAGAAAAGTTGTTTCAATGAAGACGAAAATCCACCCATTGCAACCGGTAATAGCCGCATTTGCATTCATGATCCTGCTCAACCTGAATGCAATTGGTCAGGAGTCGTATTCCATTTCGCTGCAGCAGGCACAGCAAATAGCGTTGGAAAAGGCATTTGCGGTGCAGTATGCTGCGTTGGATTTACAGAAGTCCGAACGCGATGTGAAAGGATTGCTTTCAACGGGACTGCCCCAAGTGAGCATTGTCGGCGACTACAGCCAATACATTGACATTCCAACACAAGTCGCGGCGGGGGATGTATTTGGATTTCCATCCTACCTCACAGAGTTTTTTGGAGGGGTTTCGGAAGCTACCGGAGTAGGAATTGACGCGCCCACCGTGGATCCGAACGCGCTCTCAGAGTTTCAATTTGGGCAAAGCCACACCGCGAATTATGGTGTGCAAGCATCCCAATTGATCTTCAGCGGTTCGTATCTCTTTGGATTGAAAGCCTCGCAATTATTGGTGGAATCGCGTGAGCGCGGTCAGCAGCGGACGGCCGATGAGGTGATGCAACAGGTCGCAGAGGCTTATCATTTTGCGCTTGCTGCGAATGAAGGTTTGGATTTGGCCAACGCGGCGTTGGCTCAGGTTCAGCGGACACGCAATGAGGTGGCTGCAATGAACGAGGCCGGGTTTATGGATGAACTTGCGGTGAGCCAAATGGATTTAGCCATCAATGATTTGGAAGCTCAGGTTCTGGCCTCGAAGGGACAAATTATCATGGCCCAGGGATTGCTACGTTTTCAAATGGGTGTGGTCCCCGATGCGAAATTGGATTTAACGGACAACTTGGAGGATTTAATGACCAGCGGGAATGAATTGGAGTGGATGAGCCGTGATTTCAACGCAGAAAACGTCCCTGGAGTTCAGGAACAAGAACTCTTCTTGGGATTGGCAGCGCTGGACGTGCAGAGTCAGATTGCATCGGGATGGCCGCAGGTTTCTGCATTTTATACCAATCAGAATAATGCTCAGCGGGATGCGTTCGATTTCTTCCAGAAAGATCGCGCTTGGTACCCTGTTCAGTTGTGGGGAGTGAATTTTTCCATGCCGGTCTGGACCAGTTTTGGAGGACGACAGGCGGTGGAGAAAAAGAAAATCCAGGAGGAACGAGCCCGCATTGCACTCAATCAAATTACGCAAGCGGCCACCATGGAATTTGACAACGCTCAAGTGGCTTTTTCAAACGCTACGGCCTTGCTGAACAACGCAACAAACGGCGAGCGGTTGGCTCAGAAAGTTTACACCCAATCTGAACTTCGGTACCAAGAGGGGATGATTTCCAGTTTTGACATGGACGATGCAAGAAATCAATTGCTGGAGGCCAAAATCCAAAAACTCACGAGCTCGTTGGAATGGCTTGATGCGCGCGTCGCATTGCAAAAAGCCCTTTCCGCATTTGAGTGAAGAGGCGCGATCAAAATAGAAAGAACAGAACGATGAATATCATTTATACAGCACGCATGAAAAAAGCTTTGGGCCTTCCCGCGGTGATTTTAGTTTTGGCTTTAGCCAGTTGCGGATCATCCGATATGGAAGATGCAGGGTCGTCAGAATCTGGATCAGAGGCCAACGGGGTAAACCTCTTCAAGGTCGGTGTTTTGAGCATCGCGCCGCAGCCATTTACGCACAGGTTTTCAGTCCAAGGCAATGTCGAGACAGACCAAAACGCCTTATTGACGACTGAATTTGGAGGGGCCATCGAGGAGGTCATGGTTCGTGAGGGTCAGCAGGTGGCGGAAGGAACAGCTTTGGTTCGTGTCAACACGGATGTCCTGAAACGCTCGGCGTCAGAATTGCAAACGCAGTTGGAATTGGCTCAGGCAGTTTTTGATCGACAAAGTCGATTGTGGGAGCAAAACATTGGATCGGAAATTGACTTTTTACAAGCGAAAACTCAACTGGAATCGTTGCAGCGTTCACTGCAAACATTGGAAGAACAAATGGAAATGGCCGTGATGCGCGCGCCATTTGCGGGTGTGGTGGACCGATGCTTGGCTAAGACTGGAGAATTTGCAGTTCCTGGGGCACCACTGGTTCGGATTGTTGACCTCCGGGACATGTATGTCCGAGCGAGCGTGAGTGATCACTATGCCGGGAAGGTGTCCAAAGGCATGCAAGCAGAAGTCATTGTGAGCGGCGTGGATTCCATTCGCACCCAAGTGGGTCGGGTCGGACAATTCATCAACCCCTCGAATCGGACACTTGAGATTTCCTTGCCGCTTCCAAGGGGCAACAAATTCCTACCCAACATGTATGCGAGTGTTTGGCTGCAAGATCTTGGCTTGGACAGCGCGATGGTTTTGCCAAGCGCATTGGTTCAGCAGGATATCAACGGCGATGAATTTGTTTTCGTAGCAGAAGGTCAAAGCGCTGTGCGGACGGTTCGCAAAAAACTGATTGTCTCGGGTGTGGGCTCGGGCGACAACCTGCTGATCACGTCCGGCCTGTCGTTTGGTGATGATGTGATTCATCGCGGAGCTAACCGCGTTGTGGAAGGGCAAGAGGTAAACCTTATTACGGACTGATTCGATGGACCAACCTCAAGACCAAAAGGCCCGTGAGTTCGGATTGAGCTCATGGAGCGTGAGCAACGCCACTACGGTATTTGTGCTCGTCGCCATCATCATTGTTTCGGGGCTTTACAGCTACCTGACCGTTCCAAAGGAGAGTTTTCCAGAGGTCGTAATCCCCGAGGTTTTCATAGGAACCCCCTATCCGGGAAATAGCCCTTCCAACATAGAAAAGCTGGTTACACGTCCACTCGAAAAGGAAATCAATACGATTACCGGTGTGGATGAAATCACGTCAACTTCCATTCAGGGCTACAGCGCCATCGATGTGAAGTTCGAATTTGATGTGACATCCGATGAAGCATTGCGCAAGGTCAAGGATGCTGTGGACCGCGCAAAGGCAGATCCGGATTTTCCGGATGATTTGCCTGCGGATCCGGACGTTTTTGCCTTGAATTTTTCGGAGTTGCTTCCGGTGATGAATGTCAATTTATCGGGGGAGTATAGCTTGGATGAACTCAAGCGGTATGCCGAAGCGTTGGAGGAAGAAATTGAAGAGCTGCCTGAAATTTCCAAAGTGGATATTCGAGGAGTCATGGACAAGGAAGTGGAAGTGGTCGTAGACTACCTGCGAGCGGAGGCGATGCAGGTGAGCTTTAATGACATTTCAGGTGCAATTGCTCAAGAAAACATCACCATTTCGGGAGGGGATTTATTGGTGGATAATTTCCGCCGTTCCGTTCAAGTTGTCGGAGATTTTGAGACGACGGAGGACATTGAAAACGTCATCATCAAGAGTGAAAACAACGCTCCAGTCTACTTGAGGGATGTCGCAAGCGTTCATTTTGTTGAGCAAGAAAAAACCAGCTATGCTCGTGAGTACTTGCAACCGGTGGTTTCGCTGGACATCATCAAGCGCGCGGGTGAAAACCTCATTGCGGCATCAAATGGTATCAACGGCATCATCGCCGATGCCCAAGCAGATTTTTTACCAGAGAATCTCAACGTTTCGATCACGAATGATCAATCGGATCAGACCCGAACGCAAGTAGACGAGCTGCAGAATTCGATCATCTTCGGAGTGCTTTTGGTGATTGGAGTCTTGCTGTTCTTTCTCGGACTGCGCAATGCCTTGTTTGTGGGCGTGGCGATTCCGTTGTCGATGTTTATGAGCTTCATGATTTTGAGTGCATTGGGCATTACGTTCAATGTGATGGTTCTTTTTTCCTTGGTGCTGGCATTGGGGATGTTGGTGGACAATGGAATTGTCGTAGTCGAAAATATTTACCGCTTGATGGACGAAGGAAAATCATCCATTCAGGCGGCGAAACAAGGAGTAGGAGAGGTGGCCTGGCCCATCATTGCCTCAACAGCCACCACGTTGGCGGCGTTTTTGCCATTGGCAATTTGGCCAGGACTCATCGGGGAGTTCATGAAATACTTGCCGATCACCCTGATGATTGTCTTGAGTTCATCTTTGTTCGTTGCATTGGTGATTAATCCCGTTTTGACAGCGGCGTTCATGCGCGTAGGGGAGGACGGTGTCAGCAAAAAACGGGCGCATCGGTTGACACTTTCATTGATTGTTTTTGGCGGAATATTCTTGGCCTTGGGCGTAACGGCGTTTGGTAACATCTTGCTCATTTCGGGTTTGTTGACCATCACAAATGCGTACGTCTTGAACCCAGGAACACGCTTGTTTCAAAACCGATTCTTGCCTCGTTTGGAGGAGGGGTATGATCGCTTTCTGCGATACGCCTTGGCGGGTCGACGTCCGTGGGTCTTTTTCTTTGGTACAGCGAGTTTGATGGTTGTGGCATTTGTATTGCTTGGCGCGTTTCCACCGAAGGTTGAGTTCTTTCCCAGCAACGAGCCTCAATACCTGAACATTTTCATCACAAAGCCCATTGGAACGGATATTGAAGAGACCAACCGTGTGACACGGGAGATTGAATCCATGGTCTTGGATGTGATGAACGAAGAACGCTTTCAACGCCCCAATCCGGAGACCGGAGAAATGGAGGCATACATTGCCAATTCGATCATTGGTCAAGTGGGCAATGGCACCAGCGATCCACAGGAGGGGCCTTCATTGGGCAACACCCCGCACAAAGCGCGTATAGCGGTCAATTTTGTGAAGTTTCAAGAGCGCCGGGGTCAATCAACGCGGGATGTGCTGCGTTCCGTCCGTGAACGGTTATCGGCGTATCCAGATGCTGAGATCATTGTGGCCAAAAACTCAGATGGCCCTCCGCAAGGCCCTCCGATCAACATCGAAATTCGCGGAGACAATTATGACGACGTCTTGATCACGGCTAATTCGATGCGTCAGTATTTGCGGGAGTTGAATTTCGAGGGGGTGGAAGAATTGAAAATTGACGTGGATAAGCGAAAGCCAGAACTTCCGATTACGATTGATCGGGAAAAGGCACGCCGGTATGGATTGTCCACTCAAAACATTGGTTACACCATTCGAACGGCTCTTTTTGGACGAGAAGTCAGCACGTTCAAGGATGGAGAGGACGATTATCCAATCAATGTGCGATTTGAAGAATCTGCGCGAAACAACGTGGATGCTTTGATGAATCAGAAAGTCATTTTCAGAAGTGCCTCGGATGGACAAATCAAGGAAGTGCCTATTTCGGCCGTAGCCACCGCAGACCGAAGTACCACGTTTAGCAGCGTGAAGCGAAAAGATTTGGACCGGTTGATTACGTTGAGTTCAAATGTTTTGGAAGGAGCCAATGCGAATGAAATCGTGCTGCAGATGCAAGAATCCTTGCAGGGTTTTCAAGCACCACGCGGTGTGGAATTCGCCTTCACAGGCCAACAAGAAGAACAGGCCAAGGAGCTTGCTTTTTTATCTCAGGCGCTCTTGCTCGCGCTCTTTTTGATTATCCTCATCATCGTGGCTCAGTTCAATTCCATTACCACACCGTTCATTATTGGCTTCAGCGTGTTCTTCAGCCTCATTGGTGTTTTGCTGGGCTTGGTGATTTTCCAAATGGATTTTGTGATCATCATGACCATGATTGGGATCATTTCTCTCGCCGGTGTGGTTGTTAATAATGCCATTGTTTTAATTGACTATACGGATTTGATACGGCAGAGGAAACGAAGGGAGTTGGGGGAGGATGATCATCTGCCTTTTTCTGAAGTGGTTGAATCCATCGTGCAAGGAGGTCGGACGAGATTGCGTCCGGTTTTATTGACCGCGATCACCACCATTCTGGGCTTGCTGCCTTTGGCCATCGGACTGAATATTGATTTTGTTTCCTTGGTGACCGAGTACGACCCCCGTATTTACATTGGCGGAGACAACAACGTATTCTGGAAACCCATGAGTTGGGCCATCATCTACGGGCTCACTTTTGCGACGTTCCTCACGTTGATCATTGTTCCTGTCATGTACTGGTGGATCAACCGCATGCAGTACAAGTACTTCCTGAAGAAGTCCGTCTAATTGCCGTGTTGCTCTCTTGAAACGCGACTTGGGATGCGCGTAAGGATTTCATATGGGATGGTCTGAGCGGCCGCAGCAAAGGATTCAATTCGTTGCTTCAATCCGAAGATCTCCACCGCATCACCGACCACGGCTTTTGGGATGGTCGTCACGTCGACCATGACCATGTCCATGCAGACTTTGCCCACAACAGGAACGAGTGTTTCATGAATGACAACGGAGCCTGCACCGTTGGACAGGTTGCGTGGAAATCCATCCGCGTACCCGACCGGCAGGGTCGCCAAAATCCGATCTTGATTGGAGGCATCTTCCAGCCCATATCCAACGCCTTCGTTTGCGGGGACCTTGTGCAACGACGAGATGACAGTTTCAAACCGCACAACGGGATGCAGTTCGATGGAATCAACTGAATCGGGCTGGACGCCCATCAATCCGATTCCTACACGGACATAATCTCCGGCTGCTTCTGGAAACCGCAGCAGGCCGGCGGTGTTGAGGATGTGCGAGCGGAGGTCGGGTTGATGTGATTGAAGCACATTGAACACACCTTGGAATGCGTTGAGTTGGGCGCGTGTGCGGTCATCTTGGTCGGGGTGATCTGCACTAGCGAGGTGGCTAAAAACGGTTTTCACACGGGTGGCCGAATGATCTAAGATGCTGATCATAGTTGTGGTTTGAGAGGGCGTAAACCCGAGTCGGTGCATGCCACTGTCGATTTTAAGGTGGATGGGCCAGGGTGTTTTTTTGCCAGAATGATTAAGGGCCTCACACAATGCATCAAATTGTTGGGTGGTATGAATGGTGGGTTCTAGCCGGTAATCAATCAGCGTTGTAAGCGTGGACACAGTGGGATTGAGAACCAGGATGCGTAGCGTGATGCCTTGTTTGCGCAATGCGATTCCTTCTTCCGTGCAAGCGACAGCGACCATCGGAATTCGATGAAATTCGAAGACCCGGGCTAACGCAGTGGCATTGGTTCCATAACCGGAGGCTTTGATCACCGCAATGAGATCAGCGGGGGTTTTGCAATGACTCCGAACATGGGTTCGGAGGGTGCGCAAGTTGTTTGTGAGTGCTTCTAAATCAACAACGAGTCGTGTTGCATTGCCCGTTTCACTCAGTTGAGAAACGATGCGTTCAAAACGTTCGACGCGCGGCCCTTTGACGAGCACGTGGGCTCCATCTAAAGCGCGTGGATCGGCAGACAGCGCCTCCAAGACTTCCGTTGTTTCATCAAAAAACCTCCAATTTGGCCGAAGTTCAAGGGGCTTCCAGGCACTTCCAACCGCCCAAACAAGATCGGTGTTGGCGGCATCAACCAATTGATTTAAGCGCTCCGCATCTCCCGCTAACATTCCGGGAATTGGCCCGATGATGGCGGCCTTTTTGGCTGGTTCGGGAATGCGATTTAAATCGAGCAACGCCAGTTGAAGCGCATCCCAGTCATTGGTATAGGCGTCGGAGAGCAGCCAGAGGCCGTCGGCTTTCCGAATGCGTTGCATCCGGTGGTCGAGGTTTTGAAAGTCGAGGAGCGATTGACCGATTGCAACGGGATTCATGCCCCAGACCAAAGCCGTGAGTGCTGCGGTCATCGCGTTGCGAAAACCGATTTCATCCGTGAATGGAATCGACCAGATGAATCGTTTGTTGTCCCAGTTGGCCTCAATTGTGCGCCCATTGAGATGGATGAAACTCGAGACACAAAGTGCGTGATGTGCTTCAGGTCCCCATGAATACACCTTCACTCCTTTTTGCTCTAACGCAACGCGGGCTTCGTTGAATCCGTCAGGAATTACGACCCACTGACAATTACCAAAAAGCAAAAGTTTTTCCGACCACAACTCGGCTGTAGTAGGGAAGTTTTCGGCATGGGCATTGCCCAAGTGAGTCAGGACCCCGAAGTTCGGACGAATGCAGTGCGCCAGTCGCTCCATCTCACCGGGCTCTGAAATTCCTGCCTCAATGACGGCCCATTCATGCTGGGGCTGCAGCGCACCCAATGCCAAAGGAACACCGACCTGACTGTTGAAGCTGCGGGGGCTTCCATACGCATCGACGTGTTTAGAAAAGAGCTGAATCAACCATTCTTTGACGGTGGTTTTTCCGTTGCTCCCCGCAATAGCAATGATAGACGTGTCACACGCATCGCGCCAATGCCGCGCGAGGCTTTGCCACGTAGCCACGGGGTCGGGGGAATAAACCACATCCGCATTTGTCCATTTTGGCACCGGAGTACCCTTCAATACAATGAAATACCGCGCCCCTTCGGCATAGGCTTCATTTAAATAATCATGCCCGTCGTGCCAAAGGCCTGTGATGGCGACAAAAGCCCTTGCGGCAGCCGGGTCGTAAGCAAATTGCCGGGAGTCTTGTGTGATGAAGAGCGGCTGGCTCGGTTCCATCGCCTCTGCGCCCTCGATCGTCGAATGATCAAGGGTTACAAGTCCTTGCAACCAAGATTTCCAGGCGCCGACCGTCATGAGGCGGAAGGTTCTTCCCCTTGATTTGCTTTTCGCGCTTCGACAAACGCCTGTCGTGTGAGGGGAATGTATCGATCCTTCTCACCGATTTCGACCGTGCTATCTCCTCCGGCAATGCGGTGCGAAAAGTGAGCGGGTCGGCCGGTCTCCATGCAAACGGCGTGCAATTTCGTTACCTCTTCCGCCAAAGCCAACAACTCCGGCATGCACCCAAAAGGAATGCCTTTGAAATCCAAATCCAATCCCGCCGCGATGACTCGAATGCCTCGGTCTGCAAGGTGCGCGCAAGTGCGCGGTAAATCCGCGTCGAAAAACTGAGCTTCGTCAATTGCGACAACTGTAATGGGTTTTGCTTGCGCTTTGAGGTAATCGAGCATCGCCCGGCTGGAGTCGACTGTTACACTCGGCAATGCGTTGGCATCGTGCGAAGTCACTTGGTCCTTGTTGTACCGGGTGTCCTTGGCGGGTTTGAAGATTACAGTAGGCTGGTGAGCAATTTGCGCCCTGCGGACGCGCCGCAAAAGTTCTTCTGTCTTTCCGGAAAACATGGGACCGCAGACGACCTCAATTCGTCCTTCGCCGAGGCCGGTGTGTTGGAGTGGAGAATGTTCTTCGTGCGGAACCATGAGTTTGGTCAATTGATTGGGTTCGAAATTAATTCAGTCCCTACTTTGCAGACGCAAGAAGTGGAAGCATTTTTAAAAAGAACGGATTCATGTCAAAATTAGCCTTGATTGTGTTAGCCAGTGTCGTCATCGTTGGATGCACGCGAACGGCTGGAGAAGGTGGGGTTGCCGTGGCAACAGGTGCGGTGGAAGTTGAGCAACGTGTGGTCATTACCAATCCTGCCGGTGCGGTGGTTGCCGCCGCCGCCGATGAGGATGTTTTTATCATTTATGGAGATCGCGTGGGCCCCGATGACCGGGTCCGAACCAATTTTGATGGTGAATTCGCATTTTATGGTCTTCGACCGGGTGATTACACGGTCTATGTGTACAGTGAAGATACCATGCCGTTGTTCAACAATGCTCCAGACATCTCCATTGTCCAAACCTTTACCATCGATAAAGGTCAGGAAGAAATTGACTTGGGAACGATGCGCATTTACAAAGACATCTAAAAGGGGTGCGCAATTTCTTGATCATCGCGATTTGCAGTGTGCTGGCCTGGGTTGCCAGCCAACCTTTGCATGCCCAGTATACCGATACGGAGTTCTGGCTGGGATCGGGAGTGAGTCAATCCATTAACAAAGACCTTTCATGGTCGTTGCAATGGGAAAACCGCTGGACTCAGGGGATGCGCTGGCACGATCAAGGATTGGTGGATGCCGCCCTTGAATACGACCTGAATAAGCACTGGAGTTTGAACGCACAATGGCGTTTTTCGGAGCGTCAATTGGCGGAAGGGGGATACGCGACTCGGCGCAGGGGTGCGCTGCGATTGCTGGGGGATTGGAAGGCGGGTGGCGGCAAAGTCAAGGGCCGTTTGATGTGGACAGAGAGCTGGAATCCACTGCTGGGATGGGAGGATATACAAACCCGTACGTGGGAACCAACGACGAGAATGCGCTTGGGATATGTTCACGCGCTTGCGTCGCAGACTCGGGCGGAAGTGAGTTGGGAATTGTTTTACCGCGGAGATGGCCAATGGAGCGAACGACGTCAGGCGTCTGCTTCGTGGGATGTATCCAAATACTGGGCCGTGGGCGCATCGTATATGTTTGGAAATACATGGAAGGATGATGACCCTTGGCGGGCGCACGTGCTGAGAATAAAAACGACCTGGACTTTGCCTTCGGTGAGAAAAATCCGGCGGACCTCGCCACCTGCGCGCATATACAAGGATGGAAATGCGGTTGGTTCGAGGAAGATGTCAGCATGTCCGCCGTGCAAGGTCAATCAACTGCGTCTCACGGAGGTGAATGGCAAGGGTGAACCGGCGGATTTCATCGAATTGCTCAATGAAGGAGACGCTCCATGTGATTTGAAGGGGTGGAGAATTACCGAGGCATTGGATCGTTCAGGATGGATGTTTCCGTCGGTGGTGCTTCCAGCGTCTGCCTGTTGGTTGGGCTTCGAAGGAGGCCGAAACTCATTTGATTTTGGTATTTCTGCTGACGGGGAAACGCTGTTTTTGATTGGACCAAACGGTGTAAATTTTCAAAAACACCTTGTGCTGGAATCGACAGAATATCGCTCTCAAGGGGTTGATAAATCAGGAGTTTGGAACATTTTTGAACCTTCTCCAGGCTTGGTCGAGTACCGTAAATAAGTGAAGTTGAAATTTTTGTCCACAGGATGTCTTGGGTTGTAAACATCCGTTTGCTATCTTCGCACCCCCAATTTCGGGGAGAATTTGAACTATCAAAACACTGAGCTGTGGATACTTTGAGCTACAAAACCCGCTCCATCAACAAGGAGAACGCAGAAAAGAAGTGGTTGCTTGTTGATGCTGAGGGCCAGACATTGGGCCGATTGGCATCCGAAGTCGCGAAGCGTCTTCGTGGAAAGCACAAGACCAACTTTACACCACATGCTGATTGTGGGGACTTCGTTATTGTAGTCAATGCAGAGAAGGTTGTTTTGACGGGAAACAAATGGGACAGCAAAGAATACATTCGGTACACAGGTTACCCCAGTGGCCAGCGTAAACGAACGGCGCGTGAGCAAATGAAGCGTAAGCCTTTTGCTATGGTAGAAGATGCTGTACGCGGAATGCTTCCAAAGAATTCTTTGGGACGCGAAATTTTCCGAAACCTGCACGTTGTTGTGGGCCCGGACCACAAACACGAAGCTCAGCAACCTGAGACATTCACACTGAACGCTTGAATCGAAAAGCTTGATCATCACATCGCATGGAAGTAATTAATACATCTGGACGTCGCAAAACAGCAGTTGCTCGTTTGTACATGAAGCCTGGAAAAGGCAGCGTAACCGTCAACAAAAAGGAGGCGAACGCTTATTTCACGACGTCTGTGTTGCAATACAAAGTCAACCAGCCCTTCATGTTGACGGAGACAATCGGTCAATACGACGTTCAAGTGAACGTTGATGGCGGTGGAATCACCGGTCAAGCCGAAGCCGTGCGGTTGGCGATTTCAAAAGCGTTGATCGAAATCAATCCCGAATGGAAGCCAGCGTTAAAGCAGGTAGGTTTGACGACACGTGATCCGCGTATGGTCGAGCGAAAGAAATTCGGTCAAAAGAAGGCGAGGAAGAAATCTCAATTCTCCAAGCGTTAATACCCTCCCTCCACTAGGAAACTATTTATTGAATTATTGTTTAGCATCCAAACCCTTTGGACTCGCCGGATAAACTCCGAACCGACTACCAAGGCGTTGCTTAAACCAGGAAAGTAAACATGGAAAAGACAACCTTCGAGCAAATGCTCCAAGCCGGAGTTCACTTCGGCCACCTCAAGCGCAAGTGGAATCCCCACATGGCGCCTTACATCTTCACCGAGAAGAAAGGAATTCACATCATTGACCTTCACAAGACAGCTGTCAAACTCGATGAGGCGGCGTCTGCAATGAAGCAAATCGCGAAGAGCGGAAAGAAGATTCTTTTCGTTGCAACGAAAAAGCAAGCAAAAGCCATCGTTTCTGAGCGAGTGAAGGCCATTGGTATGCCCTACGTAACGGAGCGATGGTCAGGCGGTATGTTGACGAATTTTGCAACGATTCGCAAGGCGGTCCGCAAAATGTCACAGATTGACAAAATGGAGCAGGATGGAACGTTGAACACCATGTCGAAGCGTGAGCGCTTGCAGGTGAGTCGTCAGCGCGCCAAGCTGGAAAAGAACTTGGGTTCAATTTCTGATTTAACCCGCATCCCAGCAGCCATTTTTATCGTTGATGTGGTCAAAGAACACATTGCATTGGCTGAAGCACGAAAGTTAGGCATCCCTGTATTTGCGATGGTGGACACCAATTCGGACCCACGTCCAGTTGATTTCCCTATCCCATCCAATGACGACGCGGGACGTTCGATTGCATTTGTGATGGATGTTCTGGCTCAATCGATTGCAGAGGGATTGCAGGACCGCAAGGCGGACAAGGACCAAGCAGACGCTCAAGCGGCGGCCAAGAAGGCCAAAGCCGAAGAGCCAGCTGCGGAAGCCGCTGCACCTGCGGAAGCACCCGCAGAAGAAGCTGCCGCGCCTGCGGAAGCCGCTGCACCTGCGGAAGCACCCGCAGAAGAAGCTGCCGCGCCAGCAGCAGAAGCCAAGGATGACTCGAAAGAGAAAGAAGCTTAAACACCCATATAGACATGAGCATTACAGCTGCAGAAGTAAACAAGCTCCGCAAGCAAACAGGTGCGGGCATGATGGATTGCAAAAAAGCCTTGCAAGAGGCGGAAGGCGATTTCGATAAAGCCATTGAGATTTTGCGATTGAAAGGTCAAAAAGTCGCGGCCAAGCGTGGGGATCGTGAGACAGGTGAAGGAGCGGTTATTTCATCTGCGAATGCCGCGGGTGATTTTGGCGTTTTGCTGGCTTTGAATTGCGAAACAGACTTTGTTGCCAAGAACGAGGAATTTGTTGGTGTGGCCACGAGCATCATGAACGTTGCTTTGGAGGCAGGCATTACCGATAAAGCCACCCTTATGGCTTCAGGATTTCCTGGTGAAAACGTCACGATCGAGGAGAAGATTACGGAGCAAATCGGCAAGATTGGCGAGAAAATTGAAGTGGGAGAATTTCAGACATTGAATGCCGCCCATGTAGCTTCGTACATCCACCCGGGCAATCGACTTGCGACCATTGTTGGTTTCAGCGCAAATGTTGGCGACGGTGGACGTGACGTTGCGATGCAGGCAGCTGCTATGGCGCCTGTGGCTTTGGACGAAGCCAGCATACCAGCGGATTTGATCGACAAGGAACGCTCGATTGGCAGAGAATTGGCAATCCAAGAAGGAAAGCCAGAAGCCATGGCAGATAAAATTGCAGAGGGCCGCCTGAAAAAATGGTTCAAAGAAGCAACGTTGGTGAATCAAGCATTTATCAAGGATGGAAAAATGAACGTTGGCCAGTACGTCGATTCAATTGGCTCGGGCACGAAAGTGACAGGATTTTGCAGGGCAGCCTTGGACTAGGTTGTCGCGTTTCATTTTTGAAAAAAGGGCTTCCGTTTTGGTGGCCCTTTTTTGATGTCTGACCTTTGCAGAATATTCGGATATTTACCGCTACGATGAAATACAAGAGAATCCTTCTGAAGCTGAGTGGAGAGGCTTTAATGGGCCAAAAGCAGTTTGGCATAGACAACGACCGGTTGAAGCAGTATGCAGAGGAGATTAAATCTGTAGTCGACACGGGAATGGAGGTAGCGATTGTGATCGGCGGAGGAAACATTTTCAGAGGAGTTCAGGCCGAGGAGGGCGGCATGGAGCGAACACAAGGAGATTATATGGGGATGCTGGCAACCGTCATCAACTCGATGGCGTTGCAGAGCGCGTTGGAGAGTGCGGGTGTGGATACCCGCTTGCAATCTGCGATTGAATTGAAGCAAATTGCGGAGCCCTTTATTCGTCGCCGCGCTGTTCGTCATCTAGAAAAGGGACGCGTCGTCATTTTTGGTGGAGGAACAGGCAATCCATTCTTCACAACGGACTCCGCGGCATCGCTTAGGGCCATCGAAATTGATGCGGATGTCATTCTCAAAGGAACACGGGTAGACGGCATTTATACAGCAGATCCTGAGAAGGATCCCACAGCAGTGAAATTCGATACCATCTCTTTCGATGAAGTATACAAGAAGGGCCTCAAAGTCATGGACTTGACAGCCATTACGCTTTGCAATGAAAACAATCTACCCATTGTTGTTTTTGACATGAATAAAAAAGGCAACCTGCAGCGATTGATTTCAGGTGAAGATGTAGGTACTTTAGTGAACGTTTAATCAATCAGAACGGATGTCAGAAGAAATTCAAATGGCGCTAGATACAGCGCGGGAGGCCATGGAAAAGGCCATCGTTCATATGGAGGCTGAACTGACTAAAATTCGCGCAGGAAAGGCACATCCGGCCATGCTTGACAGCGTCAAAGTGGAGTACTATGGCTCCTTGACACCGTTGAGCCAAGTGTCCAATGTCAATACATCCGATGCCCGAACATTGACTGTTCAGGCATGGGAGAAATCGATGTTAGATCCCATTGCGACAGCGATCATCAACGCAAATTTGGGGCTCAACCCCATGAACAACGGGGAGTCTATTTTAATCAATATTCCGCCGCTTACGGAGGAACGAAGAAAGGATTTGACCAAACGAGCTCGTGGCGAAGGCGAGCATGCGCGGGTGTCCGTGAGAAACGGTCGCAAGGACGCCAATGATTTTATTAAATCTGCCAAGTCCGACGGCTTGAGCGAGGACCTTGCTAAGGACGGAGAGGTTGAGGTCCAAAAATTGACCGACGGCTACATTAAAAAGATTGACGAGATCCTCGCGAAGAAGGAATCCGACATCATGACGGTCTGAACCCGGACGGACTCCGGAATGCCTTTGCGGCAGCACGTGCCGCATCATCGGAAGCGAGCAAGTCAGCCAAATCCGGACGGGCCTCCCAATCCACTTGCTTCAGTGCGTGCTCTATGGCGTCAGTCATGCCCGTGAAGCTTAACTCATCTTCCAAAAACCGTGCAACGGCGACTTCATTGGCGGCGTTCAAAACAGCGGGAGCATTGCCCCCTTTATTTCCGGCATCGAAGGCGAGTTGGAGGTTGCGAAATGCAGTCAAATCGGGCTTCTCAAACGTGAGTTGAGGATAATCAAAAAAGCTGAATCGCTCGAAGGAATTGGCCAACCTCCGGGGATACCCTAAGGCATACTGGATCGGAAGCTTCATGTCAGGCAATCCCAATTGCGCCTTGATGGAACCATCTTCAAATTGCACGCAACTGTGCACGATGCTTTGGGGATGGACCACGACCTCGACTTGGTCCATTCGAACGTCGAACAACCACTTGGCCTCAATAACCTCTAGACCTTTATTCATCATGGATGCACTGTCAATGGTGATTTTGGCTCCCATATCCCAGTTGGGGTGTTTCAGCGCTTGGGCTTTGGTGACCTCCATCAGCTGATCCCGTGATTTGCCGCGGAAAGGTCCTCCCGATGCCGTCAAAATCACCTTTTCAATGGGGTTGAGGATTTCTCCTGCGAGGCATTGGTAAATCGCACTGTGCTCTGAGTCGACGGGATGGATATCCACACCGGCCTCCTGGGCCTCCTTCATGACCAATTCTCCTGCGACGACCAATGTCTCCTTATTGGCCAAGGCGATGGTTTTCTTCGCGCGAATGGCCCGAAGTGTTGGGCGTAATCCAGCGGCGCCGACTAAGGCGGTGAGAACGACTTGGATTCCTTCCATTTCCACGACCTGTTCCAACGCTTCGGGTCCGCCATAGACTTTGATGCCGTGTTCCCATAATGCGTCTTTGACTTCGCCCAGCCGGGAGAGATCACCGATGACAACCGTATTGGGCTTGAATTCAAGTGCTTGCTGAATCAACAAGGGCGCATTGCGATGTGCAGTCAACACCTCAGCGTGGAGGGTTTCGGGCTGTTCTCGGATGACTTCGAGTGCTTGGGTCCCAATGGACCCCGTGCTTCCAAGAATGGCTATGCCTCTTGTTTGGTAGGTTGAATCGCTCAAAGGAAACCCAATTCAAGTTTGGCCTCTTCGCTCATCATATCCTGTGTCCACGGTGGATCGAATACAATGTTCACCTTGGCGCCGGTGGCGCCTTCAATGTTACCGACCTTTTCTTCCACTTCAGCAGGCAGACTTTCGGCAACGGGACAATTGGGTGAGGTCAGGGTCATTTCGATGTGAACGAAGCTGTCTTCGTTTATTGTGACTTCATAAATCAGCCCCAATTCATAAATATCGACAGGGATTTCAGGGTCGTGTACCGTTTTGAGAACGGAGACGACGGTTGCTTGATTAAATGATGCAGGCATGGTTAGTGAGCTTGAGGGGAAAGCCAAGCTTCCACCTCTTCCAAGGCGAGTGCAGGCACATCCAATTTGTTCTTTTTACGGTATCCATTGAGCTTTTCACGCAATCCGCCTGGGCTCAGTCCTTCGAAGGCTGCGGGGGATTCGTATCCTGCAGCAGCGACGTGTTCTGCCCATATTTCGGGAACGCCCAAGGCTTGTAGCCCAGAGATATCGGGTCCGGAGGCAAAAACTTCGGGTCGCATTTGAGGGAACAGGAGCACTTCTTGAATCGATGTTTGATTCGTCAACATCATCACCAGCCGATCTATTCCGATCCCAATTCCGCTGGTTGGAGGCATGCCGTATTCTAAAGCGCGCAGGAAGTCTTGATCAATGAACATGGCCTCGTCATCTCCTCGCTCGCCCAGTTTCAATTGGTCTTCAAATCGTTCGCGTTGATCGTCCGGGTCGTTCAACTCGCTGTAGGCATTCGCTACTTCGGTTCCATTAATGAACAGCTCAAATCGCTCTGTGTAGGCCGGATCATCGCGGTGAACCTTGGTCAGCGGCGACATTTCCACGGGGTAGTCCATGATGAAGGTGGGCTGGATGTAATGGTGCTCGCATTTTTCACCGAAGAGCTCATCGATTAATTTGCCCTTGCCCATGGATTCGTCTGTATCCAAACCAACGCCATCACATGCTGCACGGAGTTCGGCTTCGGTTTTTCCATGAACATCGATGCCGGTGTGCTCCAAGATGGCATCGCGCATGGTGACGCGCTGATAGGGAGGAGCAAAGTTGATTTCTTCGCCGCCAAGGGTAGCCCGCGTGGTTCCATGGACAGCTTGACAGATGTCAGACAACAGATTTTCTGTCGTCTCCATCATCCAATGGTAATCCTTGTAGGCGACGTACAACTCCATCACAGTGAACTCGGGATTGTGCGTGCGGTCCATGCCTTCATTGCGGAAGTTTCGCGAAAACTCATAGACGGCTTCAAATCCTCCAACAATCAATCTTTTTAGGTACAGTTCATTCGCGATTCGGAGGTACAACGGCATGTCCAGTGCGTTGTGATGCGTGACAAATGGTCGTGCCGCCGCTCCACCCGGAATGGGTTGTAAGACAGGCGTATCCACTTCGAGCCAGCCATCCCGATCAAAGGATGTTCGGATGGTCTGGATAACTTTGGATCGCGCTTCAAAGGTTTGCTTCACACTCGGGTTGACGACGAGGTCAACGTAACGCATTCGGTACCGTAACTCAGGGTCATTAAAGGCGTCATGAACCGTTCCATCCTCTTCGACTTTGACAGCGGGCAAAGGCTTGAGGGATTTTGACAGGACAGTGAGGGATTTCACCTTTACGCTTTGTTCGCCGGTTTTTGTAGTAAACGTTTCTCCCGAAACACCGATGAAATCTCCCCGGTCGAGCAACTTTTTAAATACGGTATTGTACAGCGACTTATCCTCTCCCGGACACAGCTCGTCGCGGTTCACGTACAATTGAAACGTGCCTTCGCTGTCTTGAATTTCAGCAAAGGAAGCCTTCCCCATGATCCGTCGGGTCATAAGACGACCCGCGAGGGTCACCTTCAAACCCTCTTCGAATGTTGCTGTCAAAGAGCGAGCGCGATGGCTTGCTGTAAAAGCTGCCGCGGGGTAGGGCTCGATGCCCATGGCACGGAGCGAGGCAAGTGACTCGCGTCTGACGCGTTCTTGTTCCGATCGTTGCATGCGACAAAGGTAATCCGATGTCGGAATGTCACTGTAGCTTTGGGCCGAATAAACACGGGACATCTTTCACATGAAAACTTACTTGTTGCTCCTTATTGGTTCAGTGACCATCGGCCAATTGACGCACTCCAATGCTTCTGCTCAATCATCGGATTCCCTTTTCTTGCGGGTTACGCTCGAAGAGGCAACCGTTCAGGGGGTCGATTTTGTCCAGCCTAAAAGCCTTGATTCTCCCAAAGCGGTGACCATATTGGACCCTACGGAATGGTCTTCTTCTGCGTCCATAACAGAGGCGCTTGAGTTTGTTCCGGGTGTAGATGTGCAATCTCGAGGAGCTTGGGGTGTGCAAACGGATGTGAGCATCCGTGGGGGTTCGTTCGAGCAGGTAGCTTTGCGTGTCAATGGCATGCGATGGAGCGCTCCCCATACGGGTCATCATTTGATGAACATTCCAATTGATCCGGAAGATTTAAGCCACGTCGAAGTGGTCCGATCTGGATCAGGCCCCTGGGCAGGAGTTGGAGCGTTTTCTGGCGCAATTAACATGGAAACAAATTCGGGAGCATCAGGAAATCGAGCGACGTTTACAGCAGAGCTGGGTAGCTTTGATTGGCAGCGATTGCGAGGTCATGTAAATTGGAAATTAGGCAAGCTGAACCACAGCTTGAGCCTTTCTCGTGCGACAACAGCAGGCCATATAATGAATGCAGACGCGGAAATCCAGCGGGTTTTTTATGGGGTGAATTGGGACCGGAAGAACCAACGATGGACCGGCCTCCTGGCAGGAGAAACAAAGGCTTTTGGGGCGCAGAATTTTTACACATCGGTTTACCCCGATCAATATGAAGAGACGGGTTCGGCTGTTGCACAATTGGGCTGGGAATTGACCCAAAATCGATTGCGCATTCAAGCAGGTCTTCATGGCCGATACCATGCCGATCGATTTGAGCTTTATCGCGAAGGAGCAGGCTGGTACAACCTGACAGATGAGGGATTCTATGTCGCACAGTGGGATTTGCCAGATACAGCGGGGCTGTATGCCCCGGGTGCTTCATGGTACGCGGGCGCCAACTTGCACCGGTCATTTGTTACAGCGGCCAATGCTTTGGTCCAGTGGAAGTCCGATGATTGGACGTTTTCTGCGGCAGCAGATGCTCGCAATGAGGTGATTCGTTCCAATCGATTGGGCGGGGCTTTGGAAGGGTCAACGGCTGAAGATATTTACGTAAAAGGGGATGACCGTCAGAACTTAGACGGTTACGTTTCGGCGCACCGCAGCGGGCAAGGTTGGGACGCAACGCTGACTTATGGTGTTAATGCAAATTCCCGTTTTGGGACCTTCGGCTTGCCGGCGGTGCAACTGACTAAGACGGTTGGAACCCATGGCCGTCTATTTGGGTCCGCTGGGCGATCGGTGCGTCACCCGTCGTTCACTGATCTCTATTACAACATCGGGGGAGCCGTTGGAAGTGAAACGCTGGAACCGGAGCAATCCGATCAACTCGAGGCAGGCGCTCGCTGGAAATTGGCATCTCCTGAAAACGGAGCCCTGTTCATTGAGTCCACACGGTTTTTTCGCCGAGGGACGAACCTCATCGATTGGGTTCAATTCGACGGCAGTGAAGTCTTCGAAGCAACGAATCTTTCGGCGGTCGACTTCATGGGAGGTGATGTCGCGATTCAATACCAACAACCGTCCTTTGAGGGCATTCATATTCAACAGGCCCGGGTGTCAGCTACATGGATGGACGCCAGCCGAACCTCACAAGGCTTCACGTCGAATTATGTTTTGGATTTTGTCCGGGTGAAATACGATGCGCTCGTGCGTGTGGCAGGCATTGGCCCAGTGGTCTGGACTTTGCGCGGGAGCATGCAGGAACGCAACGGTTCCGCGATGGAGTGGAACGATGCCGCATTGCTCCAGTTGTGGGGGACAGAACTCTCATTCAAAGGCTCCGATGGAAATCAATTGTCTTGGCGGGGCCATGTGCGATTGGACAACGCCTTTGATGTGCAATATGCAGACCGTGGCAGTGTGCTGCAGCCGGGGCGCATGGTGCGATTTGGCCTTACCTTTGAGTGGAAAGATTGAACGGATATACCATGGAAAAGATGAGGGAATTGATTACCGGTTTTCCGGAGCAAATGAAGCACGCATGGGAAATCGTCCAGGCGACGCCGATTGATTTCGGAGGATGGACACCCCAACAAGCGCTCGTTTTGGGTATGGGGGGAAGCGGCATAAGCGGTGTGATCGCATCGAAGATGCTATCAGATGTTAGTCCAATTCCCATTCAGGCGAATTCGAATTACCGTGTTCCTGCATGGACGGGTGAACGCACCCTCGTGGTGGCTTGTAGCTATTCCGGTCACACCGAGGAAACACTTACCGCATTGAATGACGCCCGCCAACGAGGCGCTCGCGTGGTCGCGATCACCTCTGGGGGTCAATTGGGAGAATGGTGTGAAGAACACGGTTGGCCGTCGGTCCGGTTCCCGGGAGGCCAGCCACCGCGGTCTCAATTCGGATATGCATTCACATCCGTTATGCATGCGTTGCACGCTGCAGGATTGGTACCCGAAGCCACCTATCAAGCATTTGGTCGAGTTGCCGAACATTTATTGACCAACCAATCAAATGGAATCGAACGGGCGGAGGCGTTGGCGGATGTGGTGGAAGGACGGAATGTGCTGCTGTACGCTGACGCAGCTCAGGAAGGTTTGGTGACTCGTTGGCGTCAACAGCTCAACGAGAACAGTAAATTACTTTGCAGCCACCATGTGTTTCCTGAGATGAACCACAACGAGTTGGTAGGATGGGAAGGTGCAGGGGAGAACGAAGTCGTGGTTTTAATTCAAACCCCAGAAGATCACCCACGGACGCGCATCCGAATGGAGGTGTGCATGGAAATTTTTCAAGGCCAAGGAGCAGATGTGGTCATCGTTGAAGGGGATGGCGAGCACAGCATCTTGCGCTTTTTTGATTTAATCCAAGTCGGAGACTGGCTTAGTTTGATTTTGGCGGAACGATCAGGCGTGGACCCGGTGGACATCAAGAACATTGACCACCTCAAAGCAGCGCTTTCCAAAATTCCGTGATCGGTGAAGCCGCAAGTCACGTTTCATGACCTAGGACGTCAGCCGTACGAGCCGATTTGGCGCCATCAAGAAGCGCTGATGAAGGCGATAATCGAGCAAAAAATAACCCGACGTAAAGCAGGATTGGAAGGGATGGATGCGGGAGATTCTGAATCTTTAGCCTTGCCCGATAGTCAGTTGATTTTTGTAGAGCATCCGCACGTGCTGACGTTGGGTAAATCGGGCGATGCAAACCATGTCGTTGCTTCTCCCGATCGGCTGAAAGCGCTGGGAGTGGAATACTACCCGATTAACCGGGGCGGGGACATCACCTACCACGGTCCTGGGCAATTGGTGGGTTATCCGATTTTGGATTTGGATCAATACTTCAATGACATTGGGAAATACATGAGGTACTTGGAGGAGGCCATTGTGCGCACGTGCGCAGATTATGGGGTGCGCGCTGGACGAATCGATGGGTTGACAGGGGTGTGGGTTGATGCTGAAAAGGGGATGAATGCAAGGAAGGTTGCTGCCCTTGGCGTGAAGTGTTCTCGTTGGGTGACGATGCACGGTTTTGCATTCAATCTCAACACCGACTTGAATTTTTTTGATCTCATCGTGCCCTGTGGAATAGGGGATCGAGGAGTGACGTCCTTGGCAAAAGAATGCGGACAAAAGATTGACGAGGGTCAAGCTAAATCGAAGGTGTTGCGTCATTTAACTGACCTTTTTGGCTGGGAAATCACACGCCTCGATTAAACCAAAGTGAATTCACCGAACTTCGTAAAAAATTCAGGCATGAAAGCGTTAAAAGTTGCGGGCATTGTGATCTTCAGCATCGTGGTGATCTCTTTTGTCACAGGACATGGATACATCTGGGGCGGCATTCAAGAAACGTACTTTCGCGGATGGAAAAACTCCAACATCGATGACATCGAATTCCGTGATTTACGAACGATTGAATCGGCGGATTCCGCTCACGCTTGGGTATCAAAGCCTGTTTGGGGCTTGGATTTCACGGAAGAGGAGAAGGCATGGCATGAGGAGTACATGTCTGCGAGCTTTTTGGTACTTCATGGAGATAGCGTGTTATTCGAACGGTATATGCAGGGGTTTGATGAGAATACGGTTTCGAATTCATTTTCAGCGTGCAAGACCATCGTCGCTTTGGCAACAGGGTTGGCAGTGACTCAAGGACTGGTTGACGTCGATGACGAATTAGCGCAGTATATCCCGCGTTTTGCGGACGATGCAGGGAAGGGATTAACCGTGAAGGAGGTGCTCCAAATGCGTTCGCACATTCCTTTTGGGGAGGATTATAGCAACCCCATCGGGTTCATGGCAAAGGCTTACTACCGAGGTGAAATTCAATCGTTGTTGGAGCCGTATCGCGTTCCTTCTGTACCCGGCGTGGAATGGAAATACCAGGGAGGCAACACGTTGCTTTTGGGAGAATTAATGGCGCGACTTGATCAAGGATCGTTGAGCGAATGGGTTGAGCGCGGACTTTGGAAACCGATGGGGGCCGAAAACGATGCGTTTTGGGGCCTCGATGCGCCCGATGAGATGGGCGGCATCGAACGTTGTTTTGCCGCTTATTATGCGACTCCAAGAGATTTTGCGCGATTTGGCAAGCTGATCAACCATGGAGGAAAATGGAACGGAGAGCGGCTCATAGATTCTACGTTTATGGCTGAATTGGTTCGGCCTATTCATGAGACTGCAACCGAATGCACGGTGGACCATTACGGCTATCAAATTTGGTTAGGTAGAACAGAAGATGGCCTGGAATTTAGTTGCATGGAAGGGCTGCGCGGTCAATTTGTGGTATCGGTGCCTTCCTTGGATTTGGTTGTGGTCCGAACGGGATTCAAAAAAGATGAACATAAAACAGATGAACTGCCATCTGATGTTTACCGAATTGTAAATATGGGCCGCCGTGTATTGGACTTAGATCAAAAGCCACGTCCGTGAATTTATCCTCATCATAGGTAAATCTTATCCAGCACTCTTTTGTTTTATGATTTGATTTGAGGTGTTAATTAGAACAAGATGAAGACAGACAATAACCCCATTCGATGCCTGGTGGTGGATGATGAGATGCCTGCTCGACAGGCGATTTGCCGTCAAATAGAAAGACATTGTCCCAGTTTTCAAGTGATTCAAACGGCATCCAGTGCGGTACAAGCGTATCAATTGATCCAAGAACTTACTCCCGATGTTGTGTTTTTGGATGTTCAAATGCCACATGAAACAGGAATTCAGTTACTGGACCGATTCAAGGACCGAAACTTCTATGTGGTTTTTTGCACTACCTACCACGAATATGCGGTTGAGGCTTTGCGGAGAAGAGCATTCGATTATTTACTGAAACCGGTGGATCAAGATGATTTGATTGCTTGCGCGAAGAAGATCATTCACAAATTGCGGATAGACGACGAGCCGGTGCCACGCGAAATCCCCGGAGGCAAGCGGGTGGAACTCATTACGTCAGGCCAGCGATTTTTTGTTCGCCATACCGAAATTCTTTATGTCGAAGCATCGGGCAGCTATTCGACGTTCTATTTGAGCACAGGCCGGCGCATTACGGTTTCAAAAAACCTCAAACGCATTGAAGTCATGTTGCAGGATTCTATTTTTTGCCGGGTGCACAATTCGTTCTTGGTTCGACTCGCTTCGGTTCAATCATTCAGCCACCGAAACGGCACACTCCATTTGAGCAATGGAAAGGATGTGCCCATTGCTGTGCGAAAGAGAGAATACGTCCGCAAGAGGCTGATTCAACTGATGATCAATGTAAATGGTGACGAGGTCCTGTCAGTAGCTGCGGAAGCAGACACTCCTTCGATTCAATAACGAACACCTCAAGGCGAACGAGTATCTTTGCCCTTCATGGAAGGGAAAGACATCCGCGCGTTATCAAGCTCTGAATTGCGGGCCGCCATGCTGGAGTTGGGTGAAAAACCTTTTCGTGCAAAGCAAGTAGAGGAGTGGATTTGGACAAAGGGGGCGGGGTCATTTGAGGAAATGAGCAACTTGTCCAAGTCGCTAAGAGAACGCCTGAACGAGAACTTTACGCTGGAGCGTGTTACCATCGCAGACCAGCAGATCAGTTCCGATGGAACCATTAAGTGTGCCTTCGATGTGCGGGCTGGCCAAGTGGTTGAGGGTGTGTTGATCCCGACATCGAAACGCATGACAGCTTGCATTTCCTCTCAAGCAGGTTGCAGTTTGGCATGCAAGTTTTGTGCGACGGGACGACTGAAATTGCTGAAAAATTTGAGCGCGGGTGACATCTACGATCAGGTTGAAATGATCAGGGACATGGCACTTGACCACCATCAACAGCACCTGACTAACATCGTTTACATGGGCATGGGTGAACCCCTGTTGAATTACAAGGAAGTCCTTGCATCCATTGACCGCATTTGTGGTGATCCCGGACTCGGCATGTCGCCGAAGCGAATTACGGTCAGTACAGCTGGAATAGCGAAGGCGATTAAGCGACTTGGCGATGATGAGGTTCGCTTCAATTTGGCCCTCTCATTGCACGCTGCCAACGATGCAAAACGCAACCAAATCATGGCCATCAATGAGTCGAACAATTTAGACGCATTGGCAGAGGCGCTTCAATATTTTTACACGAAGACGGGCACGCGTGTGACGTTTGAGTACATCATATTCAAGGACTTCAATGATGAACTGGAGGATGCTCGAGAGTTGGCCGCGTTCTGCGCAAGGGTGCCGAGTAAGGTGAACATCATCGAATACAACCCCATTGATGGAGGTGAATTTCAACAAGCAGCTCCTGAGCGGGTTGATGCGTTCGTAGAATTTTTGGAAAGCCGAAACGTCATTGTGAATGTGCGGCGATCGCGCGGAAAAGACATTGACGCAGCTTGTGGCCAACTTGCGAACAAAAACTCCGCGGTAACACCGACATTCAAGACGTGATCAATCCAGTTTGAGCACGGCGAGAAAAGCCGACTGCGGAACCTCGATGTTCCCTACCTGGCGCATGCGTTTCTTTCCTTTTTTCTGCTTTTCAAGCAACTTCCGCTTTCGCGTGATGTCTCCACCATAGCATTTTGCTGTGACATCTTTACGAACAGGCTTGATTGTTTCGCGTGCGATAATTTTCGCCCCAATGGCCGCTTGCAGCGCAATCATGAATTGTTGTCGAGGAATCAGCTCCTTGAGCTTCAGGCAAATCTTTTTCCCCAGATTGAAGGCATTATCCCGGTGAATAAGGGCGCTCAGCGCGTCAACCCCATCTCCGTTGAGCATGATGTCAAGTTTGACCAGGTTCGAAGGTTTGTATTCATCGGGGAAGTAATCGAACGATGCGTACCCACGGGAGACGGATTTAAGTTTGTCGTAAAAATCAAATACAATCTCACCCAGAGGCATATTGAAAGACAACTCTACTCGATCGGCGGTCAAGTAGACTTGGTTGTGCAGCACCCCTCGTTTCTCGATGCAGAGGCTCATGACCTGACCGATGTATTCGCTTTTTGTGATGACCTGCGCCTTGATGAACGGTTCCTCTACCCGTTCTAAATGATTGGGAACAGGCAAATCGGAGGGGTTATTCACGACCTGCATTTCGCCATCCTTCGTGTATGCGTGGTAACTCACGTTGGGGACCGTGGTGATGACGGTCATATCGAACTCGCGTTCCAAACGCTCTTGAATGATTTCCATGTGCAGCATACCGAGGAATCCACACCGAAAACCAAACCCCAAAGCAGCAGAGGATTCCGGCTCAAAGACCAATGAAGCATCGTTGAGTTGAAGCTTTTCCATGGATGCACGAAGCTCTTCGTAGTCTTCGGTGTCGACAGGATAAATTCCTGCAAACACCATGGGTTTGACGTCTTCGAATCCATTGATGCGCTCTTCGCATGGATTGGCCTTAAGCGTGATGGTATCGCCGACTTTGACTTCGCGTGCATTTTTAATGCCCGAAATGATGTATCCCACATGGCCGGGAGTTAATTCTTTGCGTGGCATAAGGTCCATGCCTAAAACGCCAATTTCATCTGCGATGTAGTCGTTGTTGGTGGCAAAAAATTTCACCAAATCCCCCTTTTTCAATTGGCCATTGAGAATTCGGAAATAAGCGATGATTCCCCGAAAAGGATTGTACACGCTGTCAAAAATCATCGCTTGAAGGGGCGCCGTAGGATCCCCTACAGGAGCCGAAACGCGTTTCACAATGGCCTCTAGGATTTCATCCACACCCAAACCGGTCTTTCCACTGGCAGGAATGATATCGTCCATAGAGCAACCGATAAGGTCCACAATTTGATCACCGACGACCTCAGGATCAGCGGAGTCCAGGTCCATTTTATTGAGGATGGGGATGATTTCGAGGTCGTGCTCTAACGCAAGATAAAGATTCGAAATAGTCTGTGCCTCAATACCTTGGGTAGCATCTACAATGAGCAATGCTCCTTCGCAAGCAGCAATAGAACGGGATACTTCGTAGCTGAAATCCACGTGCCCAGGTGTATCGATCAAATTGAAAATGTATTCTTCTCCATCTGCGGCGGTGTAAGCCATTTGAATGGCGTGACTTTTGATGGTGATGCCACGCTCACGCTCAAGGTCCATATCATCCAGTGCTTGGTCCTGCATCTGCCGTTCGGTAATGGTTCCCGTGGTTTGGAGCAGCCGGTCAGCCAAGGTGCTTTTCCCATGGTCGATGTGGGCAATGATGCAGAAATTTCGGATGTTTTTCATCGAGGGCGAATGTTGTTCAAAATTACGTTGCAACCGGTTGCGATTTTGAAGAATCGTCGGGGATATTTCGTTGGGCTTCGGATTGCACTATATTTACGAACTCTGGAGTGGGTTGGGATGTTGATAATCATTGTTTTCCATTCCAGAGAAAACCTGCGAAAACTGTAAACCTGTTGAAATGAGTCGATTTTTTCTTTTGGCAAACTTTGTTCTGCTGTCCTTGGCGGCGTCAGCGCAAGTCGATTACACAAGTCAAGCTGGACAGGAACAAGTGCCTTATGTCCAGCCTTCGGAGACCACCATTGAGGGTATTCTGGAGCGATACGGATCATTCAAAGGGGCTGTATTGAACATGACCAGAGAGGAATGGGATGTAATGAGGTCTTCTGACGTGTATGATCTGGATGAAGTGAAGCGAATCCTCAAAGAGCACAAAGCCAAGTGGAAAGCGGAACATGCAGATGAAATTGCGGATCGAAAGGCGATGCGCATGCAAATGTCAGGTGGATGCGATTGTTGGGTAGAGCCCGATGAATCCTACACATTGATCACGGAGGATGACCAATATTACCTCGCTGGTGCTGGAATCAACGTTGATTTTTCGACTCCCCCCATTCAAATGGGATTTGATTTCAACCTTTACGGAATCATCTTCGATAATTTTTATCTGAACTCGAAAGGATCGGTTTCTTTTGACAATTACACCATTGATTGGACGCCAGAGGAATTTCCTGAAACGACGGATGAGGTAGCCCAAATTGCAGGCTTTTGGGCTGATTCGGATTATCGACTGTCCGGAGACATATACTACAAAGTGACAGATGAAGAAGTGTTCATCAACTTCATCGACGTCGGGTTTTACAATATGGGTGAAGACCTGTACAATTCGTACCAAATCGTCATCACCAGCGAGGAGTCGACTCATCTTCCAGACGGAGCGAACACTCAGATGTGCTACCTCGACATGAATTGGGCACACGGTGATGTTGGAGGTTCGAGCGGTTGCTGTGGGGACAGCCCAGCAACAGTTGGCATCGACGCCGCTCCAGATTTTGGGCCATTCCTGCAGTTTGGCAGGTTCAACACCTTGGACGATGTATATAACGGACCTCAGGGAACAGGACCCGATGCAGACGATGGCGTGAATTGGCTTGACTACAGAAATTTTGTGATGGACTCAGCGGAGGACAGCGAAAATTTAGCACCATTCCCGACAGCCAATGTGGGGTGTGACACCCTTTTTCTGTGCTTGGGGAACACGTACGATATGAATCTAAGCTTCCTCGGACCTGAGCCGAACCAAACGATTACGGTGACGTCCACAGATTTACCTGGATGGGATTACACGATCACGGAAGCCGATGATTTGACGAATATTACTGGGATTTTCACGGCTTTGCCTGAAAACGTCGGAATTCAAGAGATTACCATTACCGCTACGGATGATGGCACGCCCGTTGGGGAAACAGTGACCACTTTGATCATTGAGGTTTTGGACATCGTTCTTCCAGAACTGACGGTAGAAGGCAATACAGCGATTTGCGCAGGCGGAGAATTGACACTTACCGCAACAGGCGATTTTGAAGAAATAATCTGGTCCAACGGGACCCCAGGAAACACCAACACTTACAATTACGGAGGAACCTTCTTCGTCACCGGTTACTTGGATCAATGCACGGTTGTTGAGGAGTTTTTCGTTGATCAAAGCCCTTACTTTTTGCCAGATGTTGTTGTGGATCCCGCTGCGGTTTGTCCAGGTCAAACCGCTGTGGTGGTGGTTGACTCGCTCGAGCAACTGGAGTATGATATCTACCAATGGGATGCGGATTGGAATGGATTGGGTGGGGAAGTGGTCTCTTATGTGGGAGATGCTGGAGCAGAACTCACTGCAGGGACGTACCGTCTGCTCGTGACGGACGAAGACGGATGCCAAGGACAACGGGTGTTCATCATTGAGACCATTGGTTCGTACATTCCAGAGGTGACCATCGACCCGTTTTGCGACGGGATTCCCAGTTCAGTTGTTTTCGAAGGAGGATATTCAAGCCCACAAGAAGGAGCGTTGCTTGTTTACATGAGTTCCAACGAATCATCGGGCTGGGGAGGAAGCTACTTGGAGGTGATCATCAACGGAGAGGACAATTACATTCTCACTTCTAGCAGCTCTTTCGAGCAGTTTGATGTGGACATTGTTGCGGGAGATGTGATAGAAATTATTTTTTACGAAGACGCATCCATCGATTCGGATGTGCTTTCGGTTTCTGTTTACAACTGCGGTTTCTTGAATGCGACTCAAATCAACGACCTGGGTCCGGGCACGATTTTTACTTCTCCATCAGAATGTGTCGCCTCGCCTGCAACTGGTGAATGGACTTGCCAATCTGCTCCGGTAGACGGTTGGGCATTCACGAATACAGACGAATACAATACAGAGTTCTCTCCAACGAGTTTTGGGCTTTATGAGATTTGTTTTTCGGAGGAGGTTTGTGAAGCAGATTATTGCTATGAAATTGAAATTACCGAGGAGCCTACGGTTGAATTGACGGTCATTGATGATTTGCTATGTGACGGGGAATCAGAAACGGTATACGCTGAGGTTGAAGACATTGGTGGCACAGCATCGCTGAACTGGTCGGCACCGGGGGACGATGATGTCGCGTTCAATGAATTCTCGTTTTCGAATACCACAACATATAACGCATCCATTGTGGTTACCAATGGTTGTGGTTCGGCATCGGCGTCAGTTCCGTTGTATTCTCAATACACTCCTGAACCGAGTCTGGAGGACGAAAATCTATGTGAAGGCGGAGACGTGTACCTGGATCCAACGAGCCCAGATACACCTGATTTGCAATTTGAATGGTACTTCAATGGCAACTTGATTCCGGGTGAAATTGCAGAAGAATATTCTGCGGTTGAAACGGGAGAATTTTGTGTGGAGGTTTCCAATCAGTGCGGTCAAGGAGAGGCATGCGCAAACATTACAATCGTGGGGGATATTCCACCACCGTTGGAGAGCATGACGATTGATTGTTTAGGCGATGGCACGGCGGCTGTGGTCCCGGATTTACCGGATGGATACACCGTCGTATGGCCTGACGGATCAACGGACTTAACGTGGGAGGTAGCGGATGGAAGTGAGTATGACGGCGAAGATATTTGCATGGATTATACGGATCCATACGGCTGTGAGACCAATACGGTGTGCTCTTATCTGTACATCGGATTGCCACCCGCCATTGAGCCTGAGCCCTTCCTGGTGGAGGACAATGGGGTGGAATATTGGCAATGGACGAACCCATACCGACAAGTCACTGCATCTGAGGCACCTGGGGATGACAATGCGCATTTGACGTTGTGTCCCGAAGTGGAGTACGATTTCGAGCTGCATGCTACCACATGGAATGGTACCGACTGGATCGATGGTGCCGGTGATTATGAGTGGTGGGTGGAGTGTCCAGACACGATCATTTACTTTGGCAATCCGGTGGATATTATGACCGTGGTAAGCTCAACCTTGAACCAGAATTGTTGGGAATACGGAATTGAATTGGTGGGTTCAGCAATCAATCCTTGTGCTGTAGGTGGTGTTCGCCAAGAGTGGGATGTTGTGATCGATTATTGTCAGTTGACGATTCCGAATGTATTTACGCCCGATTATGGCGATGACATGAATGAAGATTTCCACATCGACGGCCTCGAAGTCTATGACAATGTTTACATGCGCATCTACAATCGTTGGGGACAGGAAATCTATTCCAGCAACAACTACACCAACGAAGCTGCCTGGCGTCCAAACAATGGCGAAACAGGAACGTATTGGTACAACATGCGTCTACCAAGCGGCATTGAGGAAAGCGGGCATGTGACGATTTTACGCAACTGATTCTGCGAGGAACTTGGCCAAAGCGAAAACCCACTATGTCTGTTCTTCTTGCGGCCAAGATTCGGTTCAATGGGTGGGCAAATGTCCATCGTGCAAGGCTTGGAACACGTTAGAAGCATTTACAGTTCGGAGCAATTCATCCGCTGAACGAAGGCAATCCCCGCAATTGAAGTCAGCAGAGGCTCGGCCGCTTGCAGATGTTGAGGTGCTGGAGCTTGGAAGAACTCCAACAGGTGACGCAGAGCTTGACCGAGTCTTAGGACAAGGAGTCGTTCCTGGAGCCGTTATTTTATTGGGCGGTGAGCCGGGCATTGGTAAGTCAACCTTGATGCTTCAATCCGTCCTCCACATGGCCAAGAAAGCGAGTCGAATTCTCTACATCGCAGGAGAGGAAAGCCCAGAACAAGTGCGGATGCGCGCAGAACGCCTCGGCGAGGTTTCTCCATCTTTGTATGTATTTGCAGAAACGGATGCGCAAGCGGTTTTGCGTGAATTGGAGGCGAACAAGCCTTCCATGGTGATTGTCGACTCCATTCAGACGATGTTTTTGCCCGAGGTAGAATCTGCTCCGGGTTCAGTGTCGCAAATACGGGAGACTGCAGCGGCTTTTACGCGCTACGCGAAACAACACCATGTTCCTGTGTTTTTTGTTGGTCACATCACCAAGGAAGGCTCATTGGCGGGTCCAAAGGTGTTGGAACACATGGTCGACGTGGTGCTTCAGTTTGAAGGAGAACGACACCATGCGTACCGAATGTTGCGCGCAGTCAAGAATCGCTTTGGAACAACAGCAGAATTGGGGCTGTATGAAATGCGGGGTACGGGCTTGATGGGAGTTGAGCATCCATCCGATGCGTTGCTCGGTCAAAAATCAGACGATGAAGGTTTGAGCGGGACGGCTGTTTCTGCAGCACTGGAGGGAGCCCGTCCCATGCTGGTCGAAGTGCAAGCGCTGGTGTCAACGGCAGTTTATGGTACCCCTCAACGCTCGGGGACGGGTTTTGACCTGCGTCGACTGAATATGCTATTGGCCGTCTTGGAGAAGCGCTGCGGTTTCAAGTTAGGAACGAAGGATGTCTTTTTGAATTTGGCCGGAGGTCTGCGCATGCAGGACCCGGCAATTGATTTGGCTGTTGTAGCGGCGATTTTAAGCAGTGTATTGGATGTCCCCTTGCCGTGGGGAACAGCATTTGCAGGAGAGGTTGGGTTGACGGGTGAAATACGCCCCGTTCCAAGGATGAATCAGCGGATTGCTGAAGCCAGTCGACTCGGCATGAAGCGGCTCTTTTATTCGGGCCATACCCGCAACGTTGAGCGTCCGAAGGACAGCGAGCTCGAACTGATCGGCATTCGCCAGGTCAGTGACCTACACGGCCGTTTATTTTAAGGCTTGCCAGCCATCACCACTACGAATTCGCCACGTGGCTCATGCTCAGTGAAGTAGGCGATTAGCTCGGATGCGGGTCCGCGGACGGTCTGTTCATGCAACTTACTGATTTCGCGAGAGCACGCGACCCATCGATCACTCCCGCAATGGGATTCGATTTCTTTGAGCAATTTGACGATGCGGTGAGGAGATTCGTAAAACACCACCGTCCGCTCTTCTTCAACCAATGCTGTCAATCGTTTTTGACGTCCTTTTTTGTGAGGTAAGAAGCCTTCAAAAACGAACCGATCACAAGGAATGCCCGAAACGACCAAAGCGGGGACAAAGGCTGTAGCACCCGGCAAGCAAACGACAGGGATGTTCTGTTCGCTGCAAGCGCGAACCAATAGAAATGCGGGGTCTGAGATTCCTGGCGTCCCAGCGTCAGAGCATACCGCAAGTGAATGGCCCGTTTGCAGGGCTTGAATCCATCCTGGAGTTGATTTGTGTTCGTTGTGCTGATGAAAGGCCTTCAGTGGCGTGTCGATCTCAAATTGGTTGGTCAGCTTGCTTGTTGTGCGTGTGTCCTCGGCAAGGATGAAGGTTACTTCGCGTAAAACGTCGATGGCACGAGGTGTGAAGTCACCGAGGTTTCCGACAGGTGTCGGAATCAGGTAGAGGGTGCCATGTTGAACCGAGATTTCGCTCATGCTGCCAAAAATAAACGGCGAACAAGTGTCAAGAACGCCTCTCCGCCGAGGTCCTCATCTTCCCAGTCTACGTCGGTTGTAGATTCCAACAATAAGCGCTGAGCTTGTTCAAAGTCGCTACAGCGTTCAACGGCTTCACATAGCCGAATAAACTCAGGAACATCGCCATCTGTGAGCAAAGCTGAAAAACGAACACGGTCGTTGATGCTCAAAGCGTTTTGGAGTGCAACAAGCGGCTGCTCACTGAGTTTTTCAGCGAGGGAAGTACCGCTAGCAGGAGGTGTTCCTCCCACCAGAGCGTTGGATTCTTGAATTGGAGCAGTTGGTCGAGGAGTGTCGGCGCTCGGGGCAATGATTTCCGTTTCCGGGATGATTTCAATATCCTCCATCATTTCGGCCATCTGACTGTCCATTGTGGACTCCTTTGATGCGATGTGCTCTGCTATGGCTAAGGCTCGCTGGGACTCGGCGATTTTCAGGTGAATATTCGCCCAATCGGGCTCCTCATGTGTCAGTTGTTCGAGGCAAGAGCGCAACGCGGCATGTACTGCAGCCAGGAGATCAGAGCGAGTGGATTGGTCGTTCATGGGGTTGATTTTCGGAAGAGGTCTTTCAGGAGTTCTTTTTCGCGCTGAAAATTTTCTTTTCTGTGGTTTTTTTGAGCTTCTCGGTCCCAACTATATTCCGGGTCTTGGACGGTTCCTTGCATGGAGATGAAAAATTGTTGACCGAGGCCATCGTCTTCGATCGTCCCAAATTCACTGTCACGGGCGGACCGTAAGTCGCGCATCGCAAACCCCAGAGTGTAATCAATGGAGGAGTCAAAACCGTATTGCCCTTCGAGGGTAATGTTCATGGCAGATGAGCGGATTTCGACGGTAGGGATTTGCACAACTCCTCTGGAGATGTAAACGGGAGATTCCAGGTGGTCAAACGTAACTCCGCGAAGGCGCTCACCAAGGTCATCCGGATCAACTAGAGGAGCCATCATGCGGTGACTTCTCAGGTAATCAGCAATCTCTGCAAAGGCTTCAAGTTCCGTCAATGAGCCGTTTTCGATGGAAGTGGCCCCCAAAACATCCAAGCTCGATGGGTCCCATGTTCCGTTCGGTTTGAGATTGAATTGGACTGAACCAGCGGCCTGAAGCGTTCCGGTCAAATGCTCGGAACGAAGGCTAGTCTGATCGAAATCATCGAAGGCCTGGAAGAGGGAGGGTAGATCACAACCCGTCACATGGGGATGGAATAGAAGGGTGGCATCGGAGCCATCTGTTCCAAACGAGCATTGGCCGTCTCCGGTCAGAGATCCATCCAGGGTGGAAGCTTCAAACTTTGAAATTCGCCACTCCAATGGATTTCCAATGAGGCGGAATTGAACGGTGTCCAAGGTCCAGTTGTCATACGATACTCGGTCTACCTCACCCTCTAAGTCAACGGAGAGCCCTTTGGGCAATTGCAGATCCTGCAGGGAGAATACTTCGGAAGAATCGGAGGGCTGACTCGCCCATTCCGGGACACGGAGCTTTCCTCCAATCTTCATTTGGTTATCCGCTGAGTTTATTCCGTCGATTTGGAGGTGACCGTCGATTTGGATACCATCCCATTGGGCTTGCAGTGAGTTGAAGGATGCTGCAGCCGGGTTAATCACTCCATTTGCTTGGGCAGTCCAAGGCGCTCCCTTCCATTCACCGCTCATGTTTTTAGCTGTAAACGCACCTTCCAAGGCCCACCCCGCAATGATCCTTTCCGCTTGTCCGTCCCAAGTCGTTTTGCCAGATTCAGGCCACTCAGTTTCAGAGGAGAGCAGCCTTCGATCCAATTCCCCCCAATCGACTTCCCCTTTGCCGATGGCCTGGAAATGGCCCGTTTCGAAGTCGATTTGGTTTATTTCACCGGTCCAACCCCACCCGCTGGAACGGAGGTTAACAGCAGGCGCATCAGCTCGCCATCGACCTGCGTCGTGCTTGACCCAGACCCGCGCATCGCCGGTCACTTCAACCATGCGACCTTCCCAAGGGATTTTCCAAGTGCGGGAGTCAATGACCCAATTTGATTTAAAAACACCGTCTTGCCAAGTCAGTGAACCATAAGCGGTGGCCTCGCTGGAGAGCTGGTTCCATGGTTCGGGCAGAGTGACCAGTGCTTGAAATGCAGTCAGCGAAACGCCTTTGACCTGGCCCTCTATCTCCCATGGACCGGAATCTTTTTTCGCATCGAATTGTGCCTCCAAACCCTTCCAAAGAACATCGGATAGCAAAATTGATACCGCATCCGATGCCGTATTCCATCGGAATTCACCGGTCCAATCTACCGAACTATTCGTTTTAAATTCCGGCATCTCGGTATGGCCTATGATGCCATTGCCTGCGGCAAAGACACCGGAGTCGCTCCATGCAATTTGCACACGGGCCTCATCCATCTGAACCAGCCGATTGTCCACGCGCACAGCAGTTCGTTGCAGCGACAGAAGCTGAATGGAATAGGAGGCATTGGAAGAGGATCCTTCGCTCGGACTCCTCCAAATAGCGGTGTTCCACTCGCCATCTTGCGTGCTTTGTAAGTTTAAATCACCGTCAGAAATACTCAGCTCTGAGAGTTCGTATTGGCCACGTAATAATTGAAAGGCGTTGCATGCGAGCTGAATTTGATCAGCTTGAATTAAGGTGTCATTGGACCCAAATGAGTCCAAGGCCCAGACACCATTCAAGACCAGGGAAACATCCGGAAAATGGGACCAGAGATCCAATTCGATCGCTTCAATGTGCGCGTCAGTGAGCAACCTCTGGTCAAGTTCGAGGAGCAGTTGCTGTGTTAGGCGGTCCTCGTTGGACACCAACCAAGCGATGCCGGCTGCACCACAGGCGAGAACCAACAGGATGGAGACCAATAAAATGGTGCGCAGGCGTTTCATTCTAATTCTTCATTCGAAACTACAGTGTTGAACGGTCCAACGTGCACAAGCATTGTGCTGAATGTACACAGTTTGAAGTGGAAGACGCATCTTTGTGGCATGAAGAAAAGAACCTTCCTCAAATTAGCTGGCACAGCGGGTGCGGGCATGTTGATTGCGCCGTTTATGGGATGCGGATCAGGCGATTCTCGCACACGCGAAGGCAATGCATCAGTGAAAGGCATGAAGCCACGTCCTTTTTTGTTTGAACAGGAAGCTTTGGGGTATGGATTTGATGCCTTGGCACCGCAGATTGATGCGGAAACCATGGAGATTCACTTTGGAAAACATCATGCTGGTTACGTCAATAAGCTCAACAAAGCAATTGTCGCGAGCAACGGGGTGTACGATGGAATGAAGCTCGTGGACTTGTTGGGAACAATCCAAACGGATCAAAAGGCGCTGCGAAATAATGGGGGAGGCCATTACAACCATACGTTGTACTGGAGAACCCTGACTCCTGGGGGCGCTCCAGCACCGGAAGGTGAATTGCGTGAAGAAATTGAATCTTCATTTGGTTCTGTGGAAGCGTTCAACGAGGCTTTCGCAACGGCCGGTGCAAAGCGATTTGGAAGCGGATGGGCTTGGCTCATTCGGAATGGCGAAGGTCAACTGGAAGTCACCAGCACGCCAAACCAAGACAATCCACTGATGTCGCAAATTGTTGATCGTCCCGGGACCCCGTTATTGGGAATGGACGTTTGGGAACACGCCTATTATTTGAATTACCAAAACCGTCGAAAGGATTACATCTCGGCGTTTATGTCGCTGGTCAATTGGGACGTTGTAGCTGCTAATGCGATGGTAAAACCGGTGTAAGCACCCTTTGCAGTGTGCCCCCGTCTGTGATGCCTCCTTGGGTCAAAAGTTTCCGAAAGGCCGCGTTGTTTTCAGGTGAGAGCACATAGGTTTGTTTTTCCAATACACCAACTTGCTCGATGGCCTCTGCAGTCAGGATTTCGTTCCAAACTGCAACCGCATCTGCATCATCCTGATTGAATTTCCATAGGTGGATTTCGTCCTTCCATCGTCGTCCTAAAATCACGGACCACTGGGAGTCCTCGTCTTGGCTTTGATTGAGGATCAAGTAGCCGTGAAATCGCCGCAACTTTGCGTTTTCCCCGAGCTGGATAGTTTCCTCGGTGCTTTCGAAGAAGACCTTGTGAGGAAAAATCTCCAAGGTGAGCTCGTCTCCGTCGGTCCAATTCCCTTGCCATTTCAAAGGAAAGTGATCCAGGTCTCGTCGTCCCAGGGGCATGGGATCGGTAAACGTGACGGAAGAGCATCCTGTCCAAAGGAAGGTGCCAATTAGCAGAGAAAGGATTAAACGGGTCATGTTCACAGAATTATTGAATCAACCACACGGCCAGTAACCCCACAACGAGGCAGTAAACGGCAAAAACATTTAAGTTGGTGTTGCGCACCAAGCGAATCATCCACTGGCATGCGGCCACGCCGCTGATGAACGCCGCCGCGGTTCCCAGCGCATAAGCCGTAGCGCCCACGCTTCCTGATCCCATTCCTCCCGCTTCCACCAAATCTTTGATTTCCAAGGCGGTTGCGCCAAAAATTACCGGGAGTGCCATCAGAAAACTAAACCGAGCGGCTTCTTCGCGTGAGATGCCCAACGCGATTGCGGTTCCAATGGTCGACCCTGATCGGCTGATGCCTGGAATGATGGCAAAAGCTTGGGCGATTCCAATGCCAACCACTTTGCCAGTGGACAGGTTTCGAGCAGAAGCTGATAATCGCTCAGACAAGAAGAGAATGATGGCTGTGATGCACAACGACCACCCCACGCGTTCAGGATGCTCAATGAAAACAGATTCGATTTGGTCGCGCATGGTAAAGGCTACCGCAACCGCGGGCAGGGTCGAAAGGATGAGCCATGAGATGTAGCGATGAGAGGTCGTTCGCTCTTTTTGATCAGAATCAAAAGCCCCTGAAATAAGTTGAGCGATGTCCTTTCGAAACACAACCAACGTGCTGCAGGCCGTCGCGCCATGCACCAAAATGCTAAATGTCAAATCAACTTCTTGCAGACCAAACAGGGCCTTTCCGAGTTCTAAGTGTCCAGAGCTGCTGACGGGTAAGAACTCCGTTAATCCCTGAATAACCCCAAGGATAATCGCTTCCCACGGCGACATCAGCGCTTCAGAATTGCGTAAAAGATGGTTCCATAACCCAGCAATACGATAATGGGTGCAATGGTAATTCGCCGAGTACTGAAGATCTCTTCGCTGAACTCCGTCGGATCTTCAGCCGCACCTCCGGACATGAGGAGGTAGCCGACAATCAAAATAACAATTCCAATTACCATCCATTGGTAATTTGTTTGTTTTAAGGCGAACCCGTCAGGAGAATTTTGTGATGCACTCATGGAACAAAGTTAATGCAAGGTATCCAAGCGTTTTTTCAAAAAGCGATTGACCGCAATGGTGGTTGAGCACAAGCCAAATAGGACGCCTAGTGTGAGGAGGATACCGAATAAAGCGATCAAAACCACAGGTGAAAACGGATCGAGGATTGAGGTGTTTTGAAAGTGAACGAGGGTCAGAATTCCATTGATAGCCGCAAAAGCCACGGCACCAGAAACAATTCCATAATAAAAGCCTTGACGCAAAAATGGTGCGCGAATGGCTTGTGGATGAGCCCCAACGAGCTGCATGGTTTTGATCAAAAACCTTCGGGCAAATACAGTGAGCCGAATCGTGTTGTTCATCAACGCAATGGCCGCCAACAGAAAGATAGCGGCGAGCCCCGCCAAGGGGCCAACCAGGCGCTGAATGGTGCTCTCAATTTGTTCGAGCAAGGCCTCTTGCCAAACAACATCAGAAACACCGGGAATTGACTCCATGCGCTTAACAGCAATAGCAAGTTCCTCCGTGGTGCTTGCGCTTGGGAGCATCCGCAGATCCATCACGTCGGACAAAGGAACGTATCCCAGAAAATCTACAAACGACTCTCCCAGCTGTGCTTCCAACTCGCGGCTCGCGGTTTGAGCGTCAATGTACTCAACGGACTCAACACCGGGGTCTGTTCGCAAGGTTTCTCGCGCTTGCTCCAATGCATTGGAGTCCACATCCCGTTGAAAAAAGACCTGAACACGTGCTTCTTGCCTCAGCTCTTGTTCCCAATGGTATCCCAAAAATCCCATGACGAGCAGAAGTCCAATCAACAGCAAAGTGAGGCTCATGCCGATGGTCGTGGTGACAGCAGTGGTGACCTGGGCGCCGGTTAGGCGATTGGATGAGGGAGTGGGAGAGGCCATGCGTGATTCGTCCTTCAAATATGCGATGAAACTACGAATCGGTTGCAAACGATTGTTATTCGAATGGTTTTGCCTTGTCAGCGCAGTTTAGAACGATTTTAAATAGCGTATCTTTACAGCAAAATCAAGCAACAGAGATGATTACAGTCAATGAAAGCGCACGAGATGAGGTGCTCAATTTGCTGAAAGATGAAGGACGACCAGCGGACAGTTTTGTGCGCGTGGGTGTGAAGGGTGGCGGATGTTCAGGATTGATGTACGAAATGACATTTGATCACGAAATCAAAGAGGGGGATCAATCGTTTGAAGACAAGGGCGTGAAAATCGTCGTGGACCGAAAGAGTTTCCTGTACCTCGTTGGAACCGAATTGCAATTCAGTGGAGGGCTTAATGGAAAGGGTTTTCAGTTCCACAATCCCAATGCCAATAGAACATGTGGCTGCGGAGAGAGTTTTTCATTGTAATGAACGACTGGTTAACAGTGCGTTTTTAGGAACAGGTCGAAAAAAGATCCAATGGCATACGACGGGAAAGACAAGGTTTTAGAGGAAGTCACGGGCAAATCGTACGAGTTTGGTTTCACGACTGAAATTGAATCGGACAAGGCTCCAGCGGGCCTGACAGAGGACATTATTCGGCTGATATCCAGCAAAAAAGAAGAGCCGGATTGGCTTTTGAAATGGAGGCTCGAAGCTTTTGCGGTTTGGCAAACCATGGAGGAGCCGGATTGGCCTCATCTCAATTATGTGAAGCCGGATTACCAAGCGATCAGTTACTATGCGGCGCCTAAACAGAAGAAGCAACTGAATTCGTTGGAGGATGTAGATCCGGAGATGCGCCGGACCATGGAGAAGCTGGGCATTTCGATGGAGGAGCAAAAGCGGCTGTCGGGTGTGGCCGTGGACTTCGTGATGGATTCTGTTTCTGTGGCCACCAGTTTCAAAGAAAAGCTCGGCGAACTGGGGATTATTTTTTGTTCCATGAGCGAGGCGGTCAAGGAACATCCTGCGCTTGTGCGCAAATATCTTGGAAGCGTCGTTCCGACCCGGGACAACTTTTTTAGTGCCTTGAACTCAGCTGTTTTCACAGACGGTTCATTTTGTTACATCCCCAAGGGGGTGCGGTGCCCGATGGAATTGAGCACGTATTTCCGCATCAATGAATCCGGAACTGGCCAGTTTGAGCGCACGTTGGTCGTAGCGGATGAATCGAGTTATGTGAGTTATTTAGAGGGGTGTACGGCTCCTCAACGTGACGAAAATCAACTGCATGCGGCGGTGGTGGAACTGGTCGCTTTGGACGAGGCAGAAATCAAATACTCGACGGTCCAAAATTGGTACCCCGGTGATGCCAACGGCAAAGGCGGAGTTTACAATTTTGTCACGAAGCGCGGCATCTGCCATCGCCGTTCGAAGATCAGCTGGACCCAAGTTGAGACGGGCAGCGCCGTAACATGGAAGTACCCCAGTTGCATTTTGAAAGGTGATCACAGCGTGGGGGAATTTTACAGTGTGGCCGTGACAAACAATGCCCAGCAGGCCGATACCGGCACGAAGATGATTCATTTGG
>Ga0209631_10000610_pt1 | contig 48820 bp, 40 predicted proteins | sample COG_08_FD_184752 | JGI IMG/M metagenome (GOLD analysis project Ga0209631, IMG submission 184752) | Pelagic Microbial community sample from North Sea - COGITO 998_met_08 (SPAdes) (version 2) | ecosystem: Environmental > Aquatic > Marine > Neritic zone/Coastal water | place: Helgoland, sampling... | reverse complement strand
AGCTAAAGGCTAACTAATAATTAGATCAAAACTTCGGATAAAGACCGCATTCATCGATCTAAAGTTCGTATAAAAATGGTAAAACAAAGGACCTAATTAAAAGAATTACTGCAAGAGGAAGGACAGCAATCTGACATAGATTCATGCAAGGGTGAAATTAAAGTTTTAAGAAAAGAACTTCAATCTCTTGCTAGAGAACGACATGCCATTGAAGATTTTAACCATACCCGATTTGTACAATTAAAAAGTCAAGCATCTGAAGGAGATAAATAAACCAAAGAATTAGGAGAGGTAGATCAAAAGATAAAAGATTTACGGCAAAAACTTTCGAAATGTTCAGATTCAGACTCGGAGGATCTCTTACAGGATGAGCTTCATTTTTTAGAAATGGAAAAAGAATCGATCGAGAATTTTACCCATGATCACTTCTTGGAGAATGTAGAATCGATGAAAGTGAAGCGGAGGAGCGGATTGCGCTAAAGGTTATTTTGTTTCTTGTCCCATTTGCTCCGCATAGATCGTTACTTTTGCGTCTTCTCCGGAAGTTAGATGCTTTGCTCTTTTAATCGCTTTTGCAGTGGATAATGTTGGATTACTGACAGTGTGTGGAAATATATTTTTTCGATTCATTCGTGAAAGTACACCTGCATTTTTTAGAATTCTTAAAATATCCCGCCTAACTCCGCAAAGAAGGACATGGCAATTTTTCTCTTTTAAATAATCCAGTAATTCTTCTAGTGCCATTACGGAAGTAGCATCTAAATGATGGGCGTTCAGAAGTTTTAATACTAGAACCCGTAAGTTTGGGTCTTCACCAACCCGCCTTATTTGCTCATAAAATAAATCTGCGGCCGCAAAAAATATTTCACCCTCCACATGGACAATAGAAACTTCCGGTTCAGGACGTCGAGCCTTTCCAGACAACGCCGCAAGTTCACCCTCTTCATTATATCCATATTCAACCATTTCAGGTACAGCTACTTTCCTTAAAAATAAAAGAATTGAAGTAATAACACCGGCAAAAATTGCCATTTGTAGTGAAATAATAAGCCCGACTACCAGTGTCACCGTAAAAGTAATTGCGTCCGATCGGGTGGCTCGGGAAACAGCTTGAATCTGCCTACCTTTAATTAAGGAAGCACCGATGAAGATTACTAATGTGGCCAGGGCAGGAATTGGAATATAAGAGACCAGTGAGCCGAGTGAGAAGTATCCAATTACCACGAAAATTCCTGCATAAAGATTAGAGGCACTGGTCTTCGCACCCGATTGGATATTCAAAGAGGAGCGGGTAAGTGAGCCCGAGGCGGGCATGCCAGAAAGAAGGGAGCAGCCCATATTGCCCATTCCAATAGCAAAGGTTTCCCGATTGGTTTGAATTCGTTCACCAGCTCTTGCTGCGAGTGATTTACCGATGGAGAGTCCTTCGAGGAGGCAGAGCAAAGAAATTGCAATTGATGCCCAAAGAATGGTTCCGCTAGAATGAGATAAAGATTCAAAATTTATGGAGGAAAGTATTCCGAGCGATGAATCGAATGTAGCAAGTGTATTTACCGAACCAATAGTATCTTGGAGGAGAAAATGAAAAACAGACCCGAGAATTAGAGTAATTGCCACATTGGGCAAAGACTTTAGTTTATACTGTAAAATGATATAACTGAGGGCGGTAAATCCACTGACTATCAATGCAGGGGTAGAAAAACCAGCTAATGCTTTGGTAGATGCATATATAATTTGCCAAAAAGTAGCGATAGTGTCCCGGGAGTCTAACTCTAAGCCCAAAACATGTTTAGTCTGGTTTGCAATAATCAGGCATGCCGCGGCGGTTACATAAGCAGTAATAACCGTTCTTGATACGAATTGAATCATGAAGGAAACTCGAAGCATCGAAGCAAGAATAAGGAAGCAGGCAGAGAAAAGTAGAATCCAGGGTAGTAGCTTAATTGCCTCAATTGTTCCCATTCCGTCTTGATTAATCATTCCTAAACTGGCAAAAACGCCAAACAGTAAGACTGATGTGGCATTAGTCGGTCCAAGCGTAATAAAGCGGGAATTTGAAAATAAACAGCCCAGGATTGCTGCTACAGCGGAGCCTAATAAGCCATATTGAATAGGCAATCCAGAGACCAATGCATAGGCCATTCCTTGTGGAATCGCTAAAAGTGCAACATTGAGTGCGGCTCTACAATCTGCATTAAGTAAATCGAAAGAATAGTTCTTGAAAACCAAGAGAAGAGGAAAGAACTGCTCAAAAGCAAAAGGGTGGAATCCTTTTTTTACAATATTTTTTTGGGGGGTCACAAATAAAAATGGTATTTCAGTTACTATGAACTTTCTAGGCATGCGAGTAAAAGAAAAAGAAAAAATCTAAAGCTTTTAAGAATCGATCCGACTATAATAAAATGTCACAAGGATGTGACCGTTATAAAATTTGGTTTCGACAAAACAGGAGGTTAGTCGTGGTCGCTCTCTTTTTATCTTTAGATAGATAAAAGCGTATTTCACAACATTTAATTCCTACCTTTATAATTTATCCTTCATGGACTCGATTTGTACTCCTTAGAGATTACATCTCGATTACATTCTATTGGCATTAATTTCGATTAATTCAGAAATTATTGCACAAGCATATAAACCCAAAAGACCCAGTATTATGAACTAATATAAACTTTCGGAGCATGATCAGGACGATACATGCCCAAAATTGATTATTATCAAATTATAGCGACAAGGATGTCATTGTATCATTTTGTACTCGTATATACCCGGGTGCTTAATTCCTAATTTTATTCTTTCGTTAGATTTATATTAATTACCATATTTTATATCTAACTAATTAACTAATTATGATTGTATCAGATGCCCATAACTTTGCATCTCGTTTATCTCGTAACATGGAAGAAATCCAACGAGAAAGACAGATGTACATCGAAAAACTATCCTCAGGCAAAAAAGTTGAGAAATCAACTGATGACGCCGGTGCTTTGTCTAACAAGATAAAGCAGGTGAGCGAACAAAAGAGACTCAAAGCGGTTAATCGAAATTTACAAAATGCCAAATCATACCTCGAGGTCCGAGATAGTGCACTTACAAGCGTGCATAAAATTTATGACCGAATGGCACAGCTTTCTACAATGGCTATGGATGTTACAAAGAATGATTCCGATCGTGAAAATTATGAAAAGGAATTTCAGGAGCTTCGTGACGCTGCTTTAAAATTAAGTCGTGAGAAGTTTAATGGAATTAATTTGTTCAGGGATAAGTCCTATACCTTGGTGAATAAGAATGGGGCCATTAACTGGACTGACTCAAAAGCAGAAGTGGACGCATTGAATGCTTCTGATTCAAAAAATGAACATTATTTAGCAACAATTACCACAGAGCTAGAGCAGATTGAAATTGCATTCCAAATTGGCGATGTAGGAATCAATGCCTGGTTGGGTGGTCAAGACATCGTGGAAAATGATTGGAGGTGGACGGAAGGCCCTGAAGGAAAAGCAAATGGTGGAACAGGTACCCCTTTTTGGAATGGTAAATTCATAGGCCATCCAACTGATGATGGGACTTTTGGTCCCGTTGATGGAATGTTTGAAAATTGGGGCAACCGAGAGCCAAATGGTGATTCGGAAGATTACCTGCAGATTAGTCAAGCTCCGCAACTCGACGGGACCAGAGGCGCTTGGAACGATTTAGGAAATACATCTTCCTCAAATCCAACTTATCAACCACTTGGTTACGTCCGGGAAACCGATCAAGGAAATCTAGTAGTAAATGATGATGTTGAAGGAGGTGGTTTTGAAATTGGAAACGCACTTTTTCAAAAATTTATCTTTAGTTCTATGATCAGTGTGGATTCAATCGAAAATGCGAAAAAAGCATTAGGATCATTGGAAAATATTTTAACAGGAGTTTCTAACGCGAGAGCGATAGGAGGAGCCTCTTTATCAAGATTGGAAAAAGAAATAACAGCCAATGAAAACCTTTCCATGGAAACAGAAAAATCCCTATCCCGTATCGAGGATGTTGATATGGCAATCACGGCAAGCAGGCTGGCCCGGGCGGAAATAAAGATGCAGTCCACAACCGCTATATTTGCACAGGCTAACAAATTATTTAACCAAAGAAATTATGTGGATGAGTTACTATCTTAAGGAACTATTGTAAAGACTACCCCTTGTTTCACATTTTGCCATCTTTGAAAATCGGCTGAAAAGATAGCTCTTTTTTCATCGAGTTGACTTTTTACAGATTTTAATAATTTGAAGCGTGGATGAAGCGAGTGAATATCGTTTTTCATCATTTCTAAATCCAAAAGTTTTTTTTGTAGTTGTATTTTTTGCTCCAAAGCAGTTCTCGATAATTCTTTAATATGCTCTATTCCCATTGCGAGTTCTTGATTAAGTGAGGCTTTTAATTTTGTCAGATTTTTAGTAACTTCTTTTTTCAAAATCGGTTCCAAATCTTGATTAACAAGCATTCTTTGTAATCGATCAATACTGGTAAGAAATTCTTCTACAGATCCAAAAGTAGATAGTTCGTTGATGGTAAGATATTCATTTGGATCTTTCTTACTGAGATGAATTTTTTCGATTTCTAAGAGTGCGGCAACATACGAATTAATTTCGTTTGTGGTCTGTATGAGTTCAGAACGGATCGCGATTTCTTCGATCGATTGGCTTGAGCTGTTTTCATTTTCCCCTTGTATTTGTTCGGCCAATTGTAATTGATTTTGCTCCAACATTGTAATTTCCTTTCGTTGCTTGAGTAACTTATTCACAAGTGGTTTATCTCTTGATTCTTGTCCTAGATCTCTCTTGTAGGTGTCAATAATCGCTTTAGCGAGGAGAGTTGATGCTTTGCTCGAGTGCCCCCGGACTGTTAATAACAACTGATTCTTGGCCTTAATCTCTAAAGCAATTGAGTAGAGTGATTGCAAAATTGCAGATTCGGGTTCTGAAAAAAAATCATTTATAAAAGGACTAAAAATTAGTTCCTTTGCTGTTGGGTTTTTATCTAGAGTTTCCAAAAGCGAGGCAATAAAAGTATCCCCCTTAATGGCTTCTTTGTGCATATGGGCGAGATTGGAATTCTTATGCAATACCTCAAGGATTATTTTTGTTTCTGCCCAGGCGTTTGATTTTTCCAAATGGGCACTTTCTTGCAGGAACGGGGTGGAAGAGTTCATCTCATTCTTTTCCGTAATCTGCTCTTTTAATGCGATGAAGGAATCTTCATATGCAAGGGCAGAATCTTTTTCGATTTGGTCGTAATAAAAGCCAACCCCAAAAACAGTTAAAGTAATCAATATAAGCAATACGCTTTGCCACGGATGCATGAGAATAGTAAAAAAAACATTTAGCATTAATGCAACAAGTTATCACACCTCCAATGAAAGCCATCCTGGGTGGTTGCAGTCGGTGGGGAGGTTGCATTAGGTTGACAAAAGAATTTATTCAATTTTCCATGTAGTTGTTTTGGAAGAAGATCCTATCCCTTTTGACTTTTCAAGAAAGTTAACTGCACTGCAGAGACCCCTGTACGCCTACATACTTACGCTTCTTCCGAATCGGACGGAGGCAGAGGATGTTTTACAGGAGACAAACCTCATTCTTTGTCGAAAAGCAAAAGAATATGACCCGGATGGGCATTTTCAAGGATGGGCATTTAACATCGCTCGGTATCAAGTGATGGGCCATATGTCAAAATTCAAGCGCAGTAAATTATACTTCAGCCCCGACTTGATCGAAAATCTCGCAGAGGAATCGGCTGATATAATACAGATGGACTTATCCCGGAAGGCACTGCAAATTTGCTATGAACTACTGCCAAAGCACATGAAAGCAATGGCGCAGTTACGGTTTAGAGAGGATAAAAGTTTAAGTGAAATATCCGAGGCATTGAAACGACCTATGGGTTCTGTTTCGGCCACATTACATCGAATTCGTATCAATTTAATTGCCTGCGTAAAAGAAAAAATTCCCTCCATAGAGGCAGAAATGGATTCATAAAAAGTCTTCTGCAAAAAGAAAGTCGAATTTTTTTGTAAGAAAATTCCGGTTGGTGCTAAGTACTTGTATACCAACTTTTATCCTATGAGAACTTACCCCAATAAATTATCTGAGGTTGAATTGTTAACATCCAAGATTTTGGATGATAATTTTACCGAAGAAGAACTACACCGATTAACTAGGCTGTTGAAGGAGAGTAAATCGGCACGAACGAGGTATTCAGAATTAACGATTCAAGATTCATTATTGCATTGGGAGTCAGTAGATTATTTGGAAACCGCAAATTCGGGGAACGGTCGATCTTCAATTATTACTTTTCCCGTTATCACTTCAATTGCGGCAGCAATAGTCGCATTATTTGGAGTATGGCGTTTTCACACGACCGATGTAAATCCTGGTCTGGATGCAAAAGAAGTCGCACTTTACACAAACCAAGCTTCTCCCGGCAAAAGTAATTTTCCGGATCTCACTTCTTTTCCAAACTTAACTTTTGAGCAATCTGACACCGCACAATCTTCCCCATCACTTAATTTACCGTTTAATTCCCAACTCGCCAGGTCGGTAGTCGCTCGAAATGATGCTGCATATGGAATAGAAATTCTGAGAAAAAATAAAAGTTTCGGAGTGGGAGGAGTCGTTGAATTTGCGAATGATATTTCCAGTTGGAAAAGAACGGAACATCTTTCAGTGCCTGCAGAGAATGGTATTTTACCAATGGAGGGGGAAGAAATGATAAAATTCTCCTCGATGAATGTAGATGTGCATGCACAAGTTGCTGAAATTTCGGAGACTTTACAAATCCTGGATGTAAGGGAGGTAAGCCAAGAAGACAAAGACATGACTGCCTATCTTCAGACCAGTTTGTATTTCAACAAAGGCGTGAGCATTGCCGGCGACTCCACTGAATTTGCACTCTCTTTTCATGCGATTGCAAGTGACGCGAATAATGAAAATACTTCGATTGGGTATCAGGACTACTTACTAGATAGCGATGTGAATCCCTCCACTTGGGAGGAACTGAAAAAAGACTTCATGCTACCATCCGGAACCGAATTTGTAATCGTTTCTATGACTGCAAAAAAAGAAGGTCCTAATGCACTGCTTCCTGATATTGGAGGACACTATGCAGATGGGCTTTCGATCAATCTCTTGATTGATCGAAAAGATACAATCGGACCGCTCTGATAAAAGCATAAAAATATTCGGTTGTTCTTGACAACGAACATGCCTGAGGAATGGTGAGGGGCATGAAATTTCTTCTTTTTTTTCTCTTTTTGACCCAAGCATATGGGGGTACATGGCCAAATTTTGGCGGTCCTCTACGTAATCAAATTTCGGATGAGAAAGGATTAAAAACAGATTGGGAGGAGGAAGAGCCAAAAAGATTATGGGAACTTAATATTGGCCTCGGTTATTCTTCAGTAATAGAGGTGGGTGGGTTCGCTTACACGCAGGGTCATTCAGAGGGTCGAAATACATTATATTGCGTTGAAGCGTTGACCGGTAAAGAAATTTGGCAACACAGTTATCCCTGTGAAAAAGCACCAAAGTTTTTTGACGGTGGGAGCCGTGCCACTCCCACAATAGCAAATGGAATTTTATACCTAGGTAGTCACGAGGGAGACTTTTATGCCTTAGATGCCAAGAGTGGCCAAATTTTATGGACAAAAAATTTGATAAAGGATTTTGATGGAAGGCGACCAATGTGGGGGTATTCTGGCTCTCCATTAGTCGTTAAAAGTAAGCTAATTCTAGAGACGGGTTCGGCGAATGGCTCATTAGTCTGCTTAGATGCCAAAAAGGGTGATGTGATTTGGAGGAGTGGGGAAAATGAGGCGGGATATGCTTCGCCCATGCTTAATTCAAAAAATGAAATTCTTATTTTTAATGAATTTGGGATTGTCAGTCACGAAATTCTCACAGGAAAAGTAATAAAATCGTATCAGCATAAGACCCGTTATGGAATCAACGCAGCACAACCAATGCTTTATGGAGATCGTATCCTGATCAGTTCTGCATATGGAAAAGGAGCTGCTTTGGTTGATTTTACAAAACGGGTTCCTACTGCAATATGGGAATCAGAATCTTTCTCATGTCAAATGGCGAGTTTGGTGAAAAAAGGGCAGTATGGCTTTGGAATACATGGGCAAGCGGGTGGGCGCTCTGAACAGTCAAAACTTTTTTGCATAGACCTGGCGACCGGTAAAGAGAAATGGAGTGAAAAAGGCTTCGGACTTGGTACAGTACTTCTTGTACGGGATACGCTGGTCATTCTCAGTGATCGCGGAGAATTGTGTTTGGCGGAGGCAAATAACAGGCAATTTATCGAATTGGCTCGATTCCAAGTTTTATCAGGAAAAAATAATTGGACTCCTCCCACTTATCTAAATGGAAAGATGCATTGTCGAAATTCCAAAGGAAATTGGGTTTGTTTGAAGATGGGGGAATAAATTATGTATGATCGATCGGTAGATTTCTTTCTTCATTGATTCGCTCCGACAATCGAGTAAGCAATTCAAGGAAATGTTCTTTTTCATTGGAAGAAAGACAAGAAAGAGCCTCCGACTCCAATTTCTCCGCAATTTTTTTCCCTTTGTGGAATAAGGAACTCCCAAGTTTAGTTTGAAAAATATTTTTTTTCCTGTGGTCCGTTGCATTGGCTTTTCTTCGAACTAAATTTAATTGCTCCATTCTCTTCATTAAGCCGGCAATGTTATTCGAGTCAGTAAACATCAACTCGGCAAGTTTTACCTGCGATATTTGCCCCGCAGGAAATTCATGAAGCCAACGAAGGGCAATGTATTGATCGGGGGTAAGTCCTACCGTTTTTACCCGTTTCATAAAAGTACTGTTTAACTTATTCCAGCACTCTCTAAGTAGCGGAGGTAATCTTTTGGGTGTTTGAATGAGCGGTTTCACCTTGAATTATAAAATAGTGTTTTTAGACCTTCGGTATTTGACAATATAGTACATACAAGTACTAATTTAAAATAAATCCACATTAATCTGAATTATCCAATGATTTATCAAATATTTACCACTTGCTTGATCTTTACTTTTCTTTCCAGTTGTTCTCCGGTTAACAGTTCCAAGAGGGTTTCTAAGGAAGAGGTCAAAACACTCACCATTGACCAGGATTGGCTTTTTTGGCGTGGGCCGGACGGAAGCGGAGTCTCTAAGCAGACCAATTTGCCTGATATTCTTAGTTTAGATGATGAATCTCTTTTGTGGAGCCACGAAATACAAGGCGGTGGAGTACCCGTAATTGCTGGGGGTAGGGCATACCAATTCGGTTATTATGGGGTAGAAGAGGAGTTGAAGGAGGCCTTGGTTTGCTTTGATGCGGCATCCGGTGAAATTCTTTGGGAGCGTACTCATAGTGATTTCATAAGTGATATTGTTTATAATAGATATGGAGTAGGAGCCGCTTCGGTCGATCCTGCTACTGGAAATGTTTACTTCCAAACTAGTCCGGGATTATTAATTGGATATGACTCGGATGGAAATATGCTATGGGAGCGTTCATTAATGGAGGAGTTTGCCCGACTAACATTTCCTAATGGGCGGACAGGTGGGCCTTGCGTGGATGGAGATTTAGTGATCATTCACGCAATTACCGCTAATTGGGGCAAACAAGGACCTGCGCGGGATCGATTTTATGCATTTGATAAAAATACTGGAGATTTAGTTTGGTCATCGACTCCTGGAATTACCCCGAAAGACAGTTCTTTTTCGCCTTTAACATTTGAAGATTTGCCAAGTGGAAGAAGAGTCTTTTACAGTGGAACGGGTTGCGGACATGTGGTTTGCATCGATGCACGTACTGGACAGCCTTTGTGGCGATTTCAGATGTCGTACGGAGGAGTCAATTCCGGAGTAGTGATTCACGAAAACTCTGTAATTGCGGTTCACGGTAAGGAAAATATTGATTCTTCCACCATTGGCAGAATGGTCGCGATTCAAAAACCCAAAAAACTTCCCTTGTTAAATGAAGAAATTCTAATTCTTGGAAAAGAGGATGAGGTTTGGAGGAATAATTCAATGGAAGCATTTACGAGCACTCCAGTTTATAAAGATGATCGAGTCTATTCTACGATTAAACGCGGCGAACTCATTTGTTTAGATGCTGGTACAGGAGAAGAAATCTGGACTTTAAAATTGGCACCCGATCAGGTTCATGCCTCCCCCGTTTGGGCGGATGGAAAACTTTTTGTTCCCATGTTTGACGGTCAAGTTTCAGTAGTGAAGGACACAGGTCAGGAAGGCGTTATATTAAGCCAGGTTCAACTTGATGGTTCGTGTTTAGCGGGTCCGGCAGTGGCGCACGGGCGAGTATTTGTTCAATCCAAAAAAAGACTTTATTGCTTTGGTTCTAATAAAGTCGCTCCTGCATTTATTTCCCATCAATCAGAAAAAGAACTCAGCAGTCAAAAAGCCGTTTCCTTGCAAGTAATTCCTGCAGAGTTTGCGCTTAAGTCAGGAGATTCACTCGCCTTTAAGGTTTTTTCTTTGAATGAGAATGGCCAAAGAATTGCTGAAATCAAAGAGGGCTTAAGTTGGGCAAAATGGATTCCGCCAACTGCAAAAGTTCAATCTAAAGTAGATGCAGAAATAAGGCCTAACGGAATCTTGGTAGCCGAAAAGGATGCCACGCTTTCTGCAGGTGCTATTCGGGTAAGTAAGGGTGACTTGCACGGGGTTACTCGAGGCCGGATCCTACAGGACTTACCCTATGAAGAAAATTTTGAGGAAGGATTTTCATTAACCCAGAAAAGTTCGGACCAAATCCCATTTTCTTATGCTCCCCTTGCCTGGCTTGGAGCAAGAATGAGATGGCAGGTACAGGAGCTATCAGGAAATTTAGTGGCCGGAAATACTTTGGATCGAATTTTATTTCAACGGGCTATTAATTTTGTTGGGCATAAAGATATGAATAATTATACTGCTGAAGCCGATGTTATGACAGATGGGGATCGTCGTATAAAATCAAATATTGGGTTAATTAATCAGCGTTATATATTTGCATTGATTGGAAATGGGCAAAAGTTAGAAATTATTTCAAACTACGATCGATTTAGGCATTCCGTCCCGTTTTCTTTTAAGACAAATATTTGGTATACACTAAAAACCCGGGTTGATATTCTCGAGGATGGAACGGGTATGATTCGGGCTAAAGCCTGGCCAAAATCGGCCGAAGAACCCGACCAATGGACTATCGAGGTGGCACATGAAACTCCCCACTTACAAGGTGCTCCAGGTGTTTATGCAATGTCACCTCAGAGTAAGAAGAAGGTATATTTCGATAATTTGTCTATCCGCTATAACAATTAATTTAAATCTCTATGAAATTACACATGATCAATAAATCAACAGTCCCACTCGTTATATTCCTTTTTTCGATGTCCAGTTTGCTCGGCGCAGATTGGCCCATGTGGGGAAAAGATGGAAGTAGAAATATGGTCTCCGATGAAAAGAAAATTACTTTCGATTTCGTGGCGGGTGAAATGAGTGACGATGAAGTGGTGGATATGAAAACCACGAAAAACCTTAGATGGGTGGCGAAATTGGGATCTCAGGCATATGGAAATGTAACCATTGGAAACGGTTGTGTATTTGTCGGAACCAACAATGAGTCGCCCCGCGATCCAGGAAAAAAAGGAGACCGAGGGGTAGTGATGTGCTTGGATGAAAAATCGGGCGAATTAAAGTGGCAATTAGTAATACCCAAGCTCGGTGCAGGAAAGGTGAGTGATTGGGAGTATATTGGCATTTGTTCCTCTACCGCAATAGACGGCGATAAAGTTTATGTTGTTACAAATCGCTGTGAGGTAGTCTGTTTGGACATTCATGGTTTAACTAATGGAAATAACGGTCCCTTTAAAGACGAGGCATCCTATATCAAACCAAAGGGGATGTCAGATGCTCTGAATGAAAAATTAGATGCTGATATCCTTTGGATGTATGACATGCGGGACGAATTGGGAGTTTTTCCGCACAATGTAACGAGTTCTTCTCCGGTAATTATTGGTGATACAGTATATGTTGCGACTTCTAACGGGGTGGATTGGTCACATACGAACATACCCAGCCCACTTTCACCGAGTTGGATTGCCCTCAACAAGACCACGGGTGAATTAATTGGGGAAGATGGTTCCGGAGCAAGTGAAAATGCACTACATGCGGCTTGGTCTTCATTAACCTATGGTAATGTCGATGGGGCTGAAATTTTGATATGGGGCGGAACGGATGGATTTTGTTATGGTTATAATAACAAAACAGAGAAAGATGCCGATGGGTATGATTTGTTTCAACCCATTTGGAAGGTTGATTGTAATGAACCCAATTACCGTAAAGATTCAGACGGAAAGAAAATTCCTTATGCCACTCCTCCTGGACCAAGTGAATTAATTGGGACGCCAGTTTTGTATGAAGGAAAAGTGTACTGTGCGATCGGTCAGGATCCAGAGCATGGAGATGGGGTCGGGAGACTCTCCTGTATCGATGCAAAGACGGGCAAAATAGTCTGGAAATACACAGAGGTGGGTCGAACCATATCCACGGTATCTATTGCCGATGATTTGGTCTACATCGCAGAATATGCCGGGCTAATCCATTGTGTAGATGCAAACACTGGAAAAGTATACTGGACCCACGATTCATTTAGCCGGATTTGGGGTTCCACTCTCATTGCCGATGGAAAACTTATTTTAGGAAATGAGGATGGCGATTTATTGGTAATGGATCATGGAAAATCGAAACCGAAAGTGAAGACAATAAACATGGGTGCTCCTGTTTATAGTTCCCCTGTCGTTGCAAACGGCGTTCTTTATATCGGTACGCAAACACATCTATACGCAATCGGAAAATAGAGGTGAATTCTTTATCCAGCCTAATGAAAAAAAGAGTTATTTGGTTCCTTTTCCTACTTCTTTTCATTATGCACCAAGATTTTTGGTGGTGGGATGATGCCTTTCTTGTTTTTGATTTCTTACCAATAGGATTAGCTTTCCATGCCGGCTTTTCAATCGTGTGTGCAATTTTAGGTTGGGCAGCAATTAAGTATGCATGGCCGCACGATTTGGAACGATTTGCCGAAGAAAATAACGACGAGGAGAATGCCATATAATGACTACCCTAATTGTAATAATTCTTTACCTGTGCTTACTACTTGGACTAGGTTTTTTTAGTAGTCGTTTATTTAGGGGTACGAGCAAAGACTACTTCGTTGCAAGCCATAGTATTGGGCCTTTTTTACTGTTAATGAGTGTTTTTGGTACAACTATGACCGCCTTTGCATTAGTTGGCTCGACTGGAAAATCTTTTGAAAGAGGGATCGGAACTTATGGTTTAATGGCTTCGATCAGTGGTCTTGTACATGCTGGTATATTTTTTCTTATTGGGATTCGATTGTGGGCTTTTGGGAAAAAGTATGGATATATTACTCAAATCCAATTTTTTCGGGCTCGGTTTGAATCAGATGGGTTGGGCTATTTACTTTTTCCAATTCTTGTATTGCTCGTTGTTCCTTATCTTTTGATAGGAATAATTGGAGCCGGTAAGACGATCGAGCCGGTTACCGCGGGTGCATTTACAGAAATTTTTACCAACCCTACCGCTCCCCAATGGCTGGGGGGGATACCTCCCTGGCTAACCGGCTTAGTTGTTTCCCTTGTCGTTCTGACTTATGTCTTTATGGGGGGGTCAAGAGGGGCCGCGTATGCGAATACATTTCAGACAATAGTTTTCATGGTGATGGGAGTAGTCGCTTTTGTATATATCATTAATGGATTAGGTGGAATGGAGCAGGCGGGTAAGGTGCCGGCACGAATAACCGAGAAGGGAATAATTGTACAAGATTATCAATTTGATAAAACCACAAAGGAGTTGGTAAAGAATGAAAAACCAAAACCGATTGGACGGGTTACCGATTCAACCACTGTTGATTTATCAAATAAGCAACCTCACTTAGCCCGTACCCCAATCCAGGTGGAATTCAAAAAGAAGAACCCAAAAACAGGAGTAATTTCTTCGTTTGAAAGAGAGCTCGGAATTCCTTTCATTACCTTTTTATCCTACTTCTTTATACCGCTAAGCGTGGGAATGTTTCCCCACCTCTTTCAACATTGGCTTACTGCGAAAAGTGCCAAAGCATTTCGTTTAACCGTAATTGCTCACCCTCTGTGTATTATGGTGGTTTGGGTGCCATGCGTGTTAGTCGGAGTGTGGGCATCGGGAGTGCTTCCGCCCGGTATTCCTCCTCCCGCAGTGTTATCCGCCATGCTTAATTTATTAGTTGGAGATCCCGTGCTAACTGGGCTTTTAACGGCAGGAGTTTTGGCTGCAATCATGTCGTCATTGGATTCTCAATTTCTTTGTCTTGGAACCATATTTACCAATGATATTGTGATCCACCGAGCGGGAAAAAATAAGTACAGTGATAAACAGGTGATATTGATCGCCCGTGTATTTATTGTGGTCATTGTTGCCCTGACTTATGTCCTCGCCATGTGGGCAAAAAATGCCAACGTCTTCGATCTCGCGATTTGGTGTTTTAGCGGATTCTCAGCTCTTTTTCCGGTTGTTTTTGCAGCTTTATATTGGAAGCGGGCAACAAAAGAAGGTGCATTTGCCAGTATCATTGCAGCTCTTATTTCTTGGCTTTATTTCTTTCACCTTTCTGGGTACGGAGGTGAATTGGTGATTGGCCCAGGTATTATTCCAGCCGCAGTTTGTTTTGCCGTGGCAGCAATCGCAATGGTTCTTGTTTCCCTGCTGACAAAACCACCAACGGAAGAAACATTACAAAAATTTTTCCCCTCGGCCAAAAAATTGTAAATTTATTAAATCCTTTTTTAATGGAAACATTATGAGTATAGATGAAAAAGTTAAACATGCGGCAGACGAGCTTGATGCTCATGTTGTAGAAATGATCAAGTGGCATTTTTCGCCAGATACAGGATCTCCCTTTTGGCTTGATTGGGCGAAAGAGCAAAATTGGGATCCCTTGAATGAAATCAAGAACTTTGAGGATATTTGTCAGAAATTCCCTAATTTTGAAGATGAATGGTTGAGGGATCTGCCCAATGAAGTATGGGTTCCCCAACCTTACAAGGGAAAACCTTTTAATATATTTGAAACAGGTGGGACTACAGGTATGCCCAAGCAAAGAATTGGTTGGGACGATTTTCGTATTGATTACACTGCATTCTCCGAAACATTAAAAGACGAGCATTTCCCGCGTGATGATTATTGGATGATGGTCGGTCCTACTGGGCCGCGTCGCTTACGACTCTCGATAGAGCACCTAGCCAATGAGCGAGGTTGTTCGTGTTACTTTGTTGATTTAGACCCGCGATGGGTGAAGAGATTGATTGCGAGTAAGCAATTTGATCAGGCCCGGGCCTACATGGACCATGCCGTGGATCAGGCCTTAACAATTCTGAAGCATCGAAAAGTAAGTGCATTATTCACCACACCGAAATTACTTGAAGCCCTGGCGGAGAGAAAGGATTTGATAAAAGCAGGAATTAAGGGCGTTTTTTGTGGAGGTACTACCATGGACAAGCAATATGCCCGATTTTTAGTCGAGGAAGTATGTGAAGGCGGAAAAATCGGATTTGTACCCACTTATGGAAATACCTTAATGGGTCTTGCCAGGCACCATCCATTTGGTGCAGAAAATGACTACTCAATCGCGTACTATGCTCCACAGCCAAGGGCCGTTCTTCGTGTTATTAACCCCGATACAAATAATACTGTCGACTACGATTCTTGGGGTCGGGTCGAATTAACAACTTTAACGAAAGAATTTTTTATGCCCCGATTTTTGGAGCGTGATGAAGCTTTACGTCGAAAACCTTGGAGCGAGGCTCCATGGGACGGGGTCGCAGAAGTTCGCCCTTTCGGTGCAATGGAAAAAAATATTGTAGAAGGAGTATATTAATATGAATACACCCCATATACCGTGCTTACGTCTTGGAAAAGAGTATCGTAGCTTTAATGAATCAGAAGTAAAAGATTACCGTAACGGTGCGGTAAAAGCTACTATGAGCCAAGTAAATGCCGGCGTAATTCGAAGAGATCTATTAAAGATCGATCAAGCACGTGAGGCACTGCAAAAGTTTACTACCCGAGAATTAATTGATATTAGTGCAAAGGCTGGTGAGTTATTTCTGAATGGAACTCTTCCGCTGGGAGAAGGGGGAAGGTCACAAAGTGGGCAAGATTATCTGGAAACGCTTTCAGCCACCAGTGGTTTACCCCATGTGATGGTAAAAAGAAATATGGATAAAATTCATTATGCTCTTACCCATGTGGAATTAATTTTGAATGGGTTGACCCGCGGGATTGATCCTTCGATTCTAGATCGAGGTTTTGGAGAACAGGCAGGATCTCCCGTATGTTTTTATCCCACAACCAATGCATTGGGCTTAGTTATGCCAAGTAATTCGCCGGCAGTAAACTCACTATGGTTGCCCTCAATTGCACTAAAAATTCCCATTATTATGAAACCGGGTCGGGATGAACCATGGACCCCTTTCAGGCTTATTCAGTCATTTATTGCCGCAGGTTGCCCACGGGAAGCCTTTGGTTTTTATCCCACTGACCATGAGGGTGCGGCGGATATTCTTCGACTTTGCAATCGAGCATTGATTTTTGGAGATAAAAGCACCACTGATTTATATGCGGGCAATCCCGGAGTACAAGTACATGGACCAGGTTTTAGTAAAGTACTGATTGGGGAAGACGAAATTGAAAATTGGCCTGACTTTATTGACGTTATGGCATCCTCTATTTCAGATAATGGGGGTAGAAGTTGCGTAAATGCATCCGCTATCATTGTTCCCAAATATGCAAAGGAAATTGCGGACGCTCTTGGTAAAAGGTTGGGTTCCCTAAAACCGCTACCTGTCGATGACCCGAACGCGGTACTTTCTGGATTTGCAAATCCTAAAATGGGCGAATGGATAGATGGTGCAATCGATGCTGATTTATGCCAGAAAGGGGCGATCGACACTACCGCGATTTATCGTACCGGACCCCGTCTATTACAAGCGGAGGGTGGAACCTATTTATGTCCCACAATTGTCTATTGTGAATCGATGGATCACCCGCTTTCTAACCGCGAGTTCCTATGTCCCTATGCGAGTGTAGTGGAAGTTCCTCAACCAGATATGCTCAATGCAATAGGGCCTACCTTAGTTGTTTCTGCTATCACAAAAGATGAAACATTTAAGAGACAATTACTTTCTGCATCGAATATCGAACGATTAAACCTTGGCCCAATCTCCACAATGAAAATATCTTGGGATCAGCCTCACGAAGGAAATATGTTTGAGTTTCTCTACAAGCGCAGATCAATCGGAATGGCAGCATAATTGACTTTCCATTGCCAATGATAGATTCACACGTAGATGATGTAAAAGGAGATTCTTTTTTTATTGATGGCGAGAAGGCTACTCAAAAAATTATTTATGGAAATGGGGTAATTAATAAGGCGGGGGAAGTAGCTAAGGAATGTGGAAGCAATCTCTTACTTGTTACTGACTCCGGTTTATCTTCTGCGGGGCACCCTCAAAAACTAAAAGAGATTTTCGAACAATCGAATTTGAATGTTACTCTTTTTGACAAGTCTATCGAGAATCCAACTGAATCAAGTGTGCAAAGTTGCGTGCAGGTAGCAAGTGAAGCACATGTTGACTTAATAGTGGGACTGGGAGGAGGAAGTTCTATGGATACTGCAAAAGGATGTAACTTCATTCTTAGTAATGGAGGCAGGATGTCAGACTACTGGGGTATTGGCAAAGCCAGCCAACCAATGCTCCCATTTATTGCAATTCCAACTACCGCGGGCACTGGAAGCGAATGCCAGTCGTTTGCTTTAATTTCAGAGGATCAAACTAATAAAAAAATGGCTTGTGGGGATAAGAAAGCACTTCCTAAAATTACCATTCTGGATCCAGAATTAACTCTTTCTTTACCGAGTTCGGTTACAGCCTGTACTGGAGTTGATGCACTGGCCCATTCGCTTGAATCTTTAGTGACAACTAAAAGAAATCCCAGTTCCAATCGACACGCTCAACTTGCTTTTGATTTAATTCAGAAAAACCTACCATTAGTTTTTGAAAACCCTCAAGATTTAAAAAGTAGGGGAGCGGTATTGCTGGGTGCTTCCCATGCGGGTGCCGCAATTGAAAGAAGTATGCTTGGTGCTGCCCATTCAATGGCGAATCCATTAACCGCAAGCCGTGGAGTGATCCATGGAATTGCGGTGGGTATGGTGCTGCCTCAAGTTATGAAATTTAATGCAGAACAAGAGGAGACTAACAGTATTTATGCGGAGGTTGCCAAAAAGTCGGGACTGGCAGGGCCGAATAGTCAAGATTCTGAGGCAACAAGAAATCTCATTGCCCGGGTATGTGAAATCTTGAAGTTAGCTAATATTTCATCCTCGTTAGAGGATTATGGTTTTGTACCTTCAGAGATAAACTCTTTAGCCGCTGCCGCTCAAGAGCAATGGACTGCCAGTTTTAATCCACGATCCATTAATTCAAGTGATTTCAAAAATCTTTATTCTCTTCTTTTTCCGACTGCTACTTGTGAAAATCAGGTCGCTCAGGCAAATTGATTCCAATGAGGAATAATATACTAGTACTCTTTTACGCTCTCTTGTTCATTGTAAGTGGTTCAATTATAGCAAAAAATAAACAAGCTGGAATTGATTGGCCCCGCCATCGGGGTGGAGCTGAATTGAGAGGAATATCACAAGCTAAAATCGGAAAAACTCTTGAGCTTGATTGGGAGTTTAAAACAGGCGATTTTCTTAAATCATCCGTCGTTGTTTCTGGGAACCTTGCTTTCATAGGTGCCGAAACGGGTACCCTTTTTGCGCTATCTTTAGATAATGGAAAGGAAGTGTGGAAATACAAAACGAGTCTTGGGATTGACGCTCCTCCCTTGGTTCATGAGGGCGTCGTTTACACTGGGTCAACAGATGGCTTTCTTTATGCGCTTGATGCTAAAAGTGGGAAGTTAATTTGGAAATATGAAACGGGGGGTGAAATTATGGGGGCGGCCAATCAGGGAATTCGCCCTACTACAAAGGACTCTGTTCTGGTGGTTGGGAGTTATGATAATTTTGTTCATTGCGTAAATGCTAAAACAGGTAAGGTGGTTTGGACATTTGAAACGCAAAACTATGTAAATGGAGTACCGACTATTTCGGAGGGCAAATATGTGGTTATCGGGGGATGTGATTCCGTGCTTTATGTGATAGGGCTAGAGGATGGGAAATTAGTTCGGTCCGTAGAAGTGGAGGCCCCTATTGCGGCTTCAGTCTCGGTTTCCGACGGAATTGGTTATGTGGGAAATATGGACAGAGCGGTCATGGCTTTTGACCTGAAAACGGGAGACATCGTATGGAATTATCGGCAGAAAAGTTTCCCCTACTTTTCATCCCCTGCGGTAACTAAAACCCAAGTTATAATTGGTGGACGGGATAAAGGACTTCATTGCATTAACCGAATTTCGGGAAAGCAGGATTGGCGCTTCTCGGCACGGGGCCGAATTGATAGTTCGCCAGTTGTCTCGGGCGATAAAGTAGTATTTGGCTCAATGGATGGAAAACTATATCTTCTTTCAATGAAAGACGGAAAAGAAATCTCATCTTATGAAGTGGGAGAGCCAATTTCATCAACTCCAGCGGTAGTAAATGAAAGAATTCTAGTAAGTTGTGAAGATGGAAATGTGTATGCCTTTAAAGTAAAATTAATCAAATGAGCGATTCAACTTTTATTAAACCTGACTATCAGACTGAAGATGAAACAAAGGCAGGGAATTATTTTGTTTCAAATTACCCTCCTTTTTCTTTTTGGAATGATGAGGATGTTCCCTGCGTAAATAGCATGATTAATAGTCCCTCCCAGGGAACTGCACCATTGGGAATTTATTATCATGTTCCCTTCTGTCGAAAGCGCTGTCATTTTTGCTATTTTAAAGTATATACAGATAAAAACTCGAATGATGTTCGCCGCTACCTCTCGGCCACGATTGAGGAATTGAGGACGTATTCTGAGTCACCTTACTTGCAGGGGCGTAAGCCTAAATTTGTTTATTTTGGTGGTGGTACACCATCCTATTTATCGGCCCAGCAACTTACCGAATTAACCGATCAAATGAAGGCAATCTTGCCATGGGATGAAGCTGAGGAAGTCACCTTTGAGTGCGAACCGGGAACGCTTTCGGAGAAGAAGCTTAGTGTAATCAAAGAATTTGGAGTGACCCGATTAAGTTTAGGGGTCGAGAATTTTAATGATCATATCTTAGGAATTAATGGACGGGCCCATCGCTCGAAAGAAGTTTTTCGAGCTTATGAATTCGCTCGGGGACTTGGTTTTGATAATATTAACATCGATTTGATTGCAGGCATGCTCGAAGAGACTGATGAAAATTGGTCTGATTGTGTGGATCAGGTGGTAGATTTATCTCCGGACTGTGTCACCATTTATCAAATGGAAGTACCATTTAATACCGGGATTTTTAAAAATATGAAGGAGGAGGGCAAGTTAAGTGCTCCTGTAGCAGACTGGCCAACTAAGCGTCGCTGGGTTGCAGAAGCGTATGAAAAATTGGAAAAAGCAGGTTATACGATAACCAGTGCTTACACCGCAGTTAAAAATCCAGAAACTACAAAATTTATTTACCGTGATCGATTATGGTCGGGTGCTGATATGGTTGGCCTGGGGGTATCTTCTTTTGGACATTTGGGTGGTATTCATTATCAAAATATTACCAATATCGATCATTATTGCGACTCCGTGGAAGCTAAAAAAGCTCCCGTTCGACGGGCACTAATGACTCAGGAAGAAGAACGTTTTATCAGGGAACTTATTCTGCAATGGAAATTGGGCCGGGTGGACAAAAAATATTTTCAAAAAAAGTTTGGTATATCTGTAACCGAGCGATTTTCATTAATTATTACGAAGTGGAAAGAAAATGGTGATCTGATAGAAGAAGGAGACTATCTTGTTCTTATACGCGATGCACTTTTACGAGTAGATTCTTTACTCCATCAGTTTTTCTTACCTCACCATCAAGATGCTCGGTATGTGTAAGCGATTGTAATGGCAAATTTATCAAATTTTTCTCCTGACCTTCTTTATCCCTTGAGCTTTATTCGTCGGGCTCGCGGGATTCCGAAATTATCTTTTGAGGAAGTGGACCCCCAGGAAATACCAGATCCCTATTATTCTTTATTAGTACATGAGGGAGACATGACATCCCGGTTGGAAGCATTTCATGAGGATGAAATTAAGGTCCGAAAGTTAAGTTCTTCCAGTGATGGAAAAGCTTATTTTCGAGAAGTTGTACTGCACGCGGAAAACGCTCAGAAAGCGACAGAATATGGTGCAATTGAAATTACCCTGCAGAACTTGGAGGAAGAACTGAGAACAGCAGTAATCGAGGCTCAACGACCCTTGGGGGCGATTCTAAATGAAGCCCGCATTCCCTACTCCAGTGCGCCTCGGGCGTTCCTGAAAATAGTTCCCGACAATGCAATTGTCGACGCATTTGGCTCTGTGGAAGCGGATTATTTATATGGTAGAAGTAATGAAATTACTTCTTACAATGGCGATATAATAGCTCGCATTGTAGAAATATTACCCTCTCTTTGATTAGTTTCTATATTTGTAAAAACAGAAAACCTGACTTGAATTAATACTATCATGATATCCCTAAAAAAAAATTATGATGCAATCGTTGTGGGAGCTGGACCTGCTGGTTCCACAACCGGTGCACTGCTTGCAGAAAAAGGTCGCGACGTATTGATCGTGGAAAAAGAAAAATTCCCCCGATACCATGTGGGAGAATCATTAATGCCATTTTGTTATTTTCCGCTGGAAAGACTGGGCTTGATTGATACCTTGATGGAGTCTGCAAATCCCCGAAAATACTGTGTCCAATTTGTTCGACAAGACGGCTTTCTTTCGCAGCCCTTTTATTTTTTCCAGCATTTCGACCATCCATCCTCTACCACTTGGCAGGTTTGGCGTTCTGAATTCGATAAAATGATTCTCGACAAAGCACGATCAAATGGTGCTACAGTCATGGAGGAAACGAAAGCCAAGAATTTGATTAAATCGGGCGATCGAGTGGAAGGTATTACAGTCGAGTCCGAAGAGTTTGGATCATTAGAATTACGGGCACCAATTGTAGTAGATGCTTCGGGCCGGGATTGCTTTGCTGCACATAAACAAAAATGGAAGATTCGTGACCCGGAGCTTAAAAAGATTGCACTGTGGACATATTATAAGGGTGCTAAGCGCGACCCCGGTTTGGATGAAGGCGCAACCACGGTTGCTTACCTGCCCAACAAGGGATGGTTTTGGTATATTCCATTGAGCGGTGATATGGTCAGCGTCGGGATTGTGGCGGAGCGGGATTATCTTTTTAATGGATCGACCAAGGATCACGAGGAAATTTTTCAGCGTGAAGTATTGAATAATGAATGGATTAAGGAACATTTGGCCGAAGCCGAACAAACCGGGGAATATCGTATTACCGGAGAATACTCTTACCGTAATCGTTACTGTGCAAGTGAGGGCCTTGTATTAGCTGGTGATGCACTAGGATTTTTAGATCCAGTTTTTTCTTCAGGCGTTTTCCTGGCCTTGAAAAGCGGTGTCATGCTTGCCGATGAAATTGATCTGGCTTTGGATGCCGGCGATCTTTCTGCCAAAAGTTTTGATCGATACGGAAAACGAATGCAATCCTCCATCGAGACGATGAGAAAAATTGTCTATGCATTCTACGATCAGGATTTTAGTTTTGGAGACCTTGCCAAAAGAGGTGATCATTTACGTGCTGCCCTTACTGATTGTTTGATTGGCAATGTGGACGATAATGAATTCCGAGAACTCTTTGATGCCATGTCTGACCTTGCCGACCTTCCCGAGCCAGTGGAGCATGGTTTGACGACTGCTTCCTCGTGAAGCTTGCTTTCCTTACCCCGGGAACGGGGAATTACTACTGCGGTGTTTGCATGCGTGATAATTCCCTCGCCCGTTGCTTGATTGATGCTGGGCATGAGGTTACCATGCTTCCCACTTACCTGCCTCATTTTTTGGATGAAGAACCTGCAGCCGATGAGTTACCTATTTTCTTTGGTGGAATTAATGTCTACTTACAACACAAGTTCTCTCTCTTTCGCCATACCCCCGCCTGGATGGACAAGGCACTTGACAGTAAGTGGCTGCTAAAGAAAGCCGCAGCGAAAAGCGGTATGACATCCAGTAAAGATTTGGGTGAAATTACGCTCTCTACTTTTCGGGGAGAGGATGGGCCTCTTGTTAAAGAAGTACGCAAGGTGGTGGACTGGTTTCACGCTCACGGAAAACCAGATGTTATTCTTCTCTCCACGATCATGCTTGCCGGGATTGGTAAGGTTCTGCGTAGGGAACTAAACATTCCCGTTTTTGGATTTTTACAGGGTGAAGATTCCTTTCTCGATTCTCTGCTTCCAGAGTACAGAAACCAAGCCTGGAAACTTCTTAGAAACGATGTCAGGGAATTGAATGGTTGTATTTCACCAAGCCGATATTTTGGCGAATTTATGGCGACCCGGTTGGAGTTGGAACCGGCAAATGTCCTGCATCATCCAAATGGGATTACCACAGATGGATTTTCTTGTAATGAAAATGTGGTTTCCCCCCCAACGGTTGGATTTCTTGCCCGTCTTTGTCCGTTGAAAGGATTGGATATTTTAATCGACGCATTTCTTATTTTAAAAAAGTCTAGTAAGCATACTGACTTGCGGTTAGAAATCGGAGGTGGAATGACAGGGGAAGATGAGCCTTTTGTTCAGGAACAAAAGGACAAACTCGAGAATGCCGGTCTTTCTGCATGCAGTACTTTTCGACCCAATATTGAACGCGATGAGAAACTCAAATTATTAAGGGGGCTCAATGTGTTTTCCGTTCCTTCGCGCTACCCCGAAGCGTTTGGGCTTTATGTAATCGAAGCGCTGGCGGCAGGTACTCCGGTTGTGCTTCCAAAAAGTGGGGCATTTCCGGAAATTGTGGAGGATACGGGTGGGGGAATTATTTATGAGGAAAATAATCCCAGTGACCTCGCCATTGCACTCGATCAAATATTAAAAGATTCAGAAGTTTCAAAAAAAATGGGAATTTTCGGTCGTGATGTTGTCATGGAAAAGTATTCCAACGAAAAACTGGCAAAATCTTTGGTCGATAATATTCTCGCCCCTGCAATAGCGACTTCCTAATACTGAGAACATGGCAATTGAATTTTCTATCACCCGACGCGTTGAATTTAGCGAGACTGACCTGGCCGGCATCATGCACTTTACCAATTTTTATCGCTGGATGGAAATTTGCGAACATGAATTCCTTCGCAGCGTGGGATTATCCGTGGACATGGAAGATGAGAATGGACGCTTTGGTTGGCCTCGAGTCAAAACATCCTGCCGATTTAAAAGACCTCTTCGTTTTGAGGAGGAAGTGGAGGTGAAATTAATCATTACCGAAATTCGGGATAAATCAATTTCCTACGCCTTTCAATTTTGGAAGGATGAAAGCGGAAAACGGGTAAAAGCTGCAGTCGGAGAAGTCGTGGCTGCATGTGTTAGTTTCGACCAAGCATCGGGGTCAATGGCCCCGATTATGATTCCGGAAGTAGTTCTCGAAAAAATAAATGTTCAGTCGTGAAACTATATTTAAAACAGATGAAAAAAGGATTGTTATGAATTTTTTATATTATGCATTAATTACAGTTGTTTGTTGGGGAACCTATGGTGTTTGCATGCACATTGGCTCAACCAATATGGGAGATAAGGAAAACGGAAGAATCATGGCTTTCTTATGGGTCGGGTTGGCATACTTCCTGACCGCAGTGGTCGCACCTCTGATCATTCTTAAGCTGAAAGGGGGTAATATTGCTTTTTGGGCGTATCCGACCAAGGGTTGGCAATGGTCACTAATTGCCGGGACTCTTGGTGCAATTGGAGCATTGGGGGTATTACTTGCTTTTGGAAAAATGTCTTCTCCTGCTTATGTTCCGGTCATTATGTCGATTATTTTTGCGGGTGCACCGATGGTCAATGCAGTGGTAAGCACTACTAAGGAAGGAAATTGGTCCTATGTGAAATGGCCTTTCGTGTTGGGGATTGCGATGGCTGCCTTTGGTGGCTACTTGATTACCAAGCATGCACCCAAGCCGCCGAAGGTGCCCTTAGATACGGTCGCGACTAAACCCTCCTAAGGTTGAGCCATGGAACAATCGGCTGATTTAAAATCTGCTGATCAACCAGATACAATTCGCTGGCCAAAATTTCAGGCCATGTTGGGTGAGTTGGTGGAAAAAAATAGTTTTCAACAATCTCATTGGCCTCAAATTAAGAATGTGAGTCAACTGAATGGATTTGTCCAGTTTCAGGAGCAGTGCCCTTTTACCACCAAGGATATGTTGGCCAAAGACCGGATTGATAATCCGCCCTACGGAACTAACTTAACCTACCCCTTGAATCAATATACCCGTTTCCACCAGACCAGCGGAACTTTGGGAGTCCCAATGGCCTGGTTGGACACGCCGGGTGATTGGCAATGGATGTTGGGAAATTGGGACTTGGTATTGGAAAATGCAGGTGTACAAAAAGGGGAAAAGTGTTTTTTCGCTTTTTCCTTCGGTCCTTTTTTAGGCTTTTGGACCGCCCATGATGCGGCTACTAAGAGGGGTTGCTTGTGCATACCGGGTGGAGGTCAAAGCAGTGAGCAGAGATTAAAAACGATTCTTGAGCAAAAAGCGGATCATCTTTTCTGCACTCCTACTTACGCTCTTCGATTACCCGAGGTTGCGGAAGAGGCCGGAATAGATTTATCGGATAATCATTTACGCTCGATCATAGTTGCGGGCGAAACGGGAGGAAGTCAGCTGAGTTTCCGGGAGAAAATCGCAACACAGTGGCATGGGGTAAAGGTAATTGACCATTACGGGATGACTGAGGTGGGCCCGGTGGCCTATGAGATTCCGGGTGGGCAGGGTGGATTGCGTATTATTGCAGATAGTTACTTCCCTGAAGTCGTCGATTCAAAATCTGGACTCCCGGTTGCCGAAGGTGCATTAGGGGAACTCGTTCTTACTACCCTTGGACGAACTGGCTGTCCTGTTTTGCGCTACCGAACGGGTGATTTGGTAAGATTGGAAACCGGGATGGACCAGCAAGGAAATCCAATATTTGATCTGATTGGGGGAATTTTAGGGCGTACGGATGACATGGTTGTGGTACGCGGAGTAAACCTGTACCCGGCATCCGTGGATGCGGTAATTCGAAGATTTAACCAGGTTCGTGAGTATCGCGTATACAAAGAAAATACTGGTTCAATGGTTGAAATAAAAATTAAAGTGGAGGCGGAACCCGAAATTGCAAAATTAGTGGAAACGGAGTTAAAGGATGCTTTCTCTCTTCGCATTCCGGTTCAATCGGTGGAGGAAGGAAAATTGCCCCGTTTCGAAATGAAGGCAAAAAGATGGGAATAGAATCAATTTAAACGTATCAATTTATGGAAACATTTTTACAACTTACTAATATATCAAAATCCTACCCGTCTCCCGAAGGGGAAGAAAGAGTGGATGTTTTTGGCGAAGTTAATCTGGAAATACCCAAGGGTTCATCGGTGGCCATTGTCGGACCTTCCGGGTCGGGTAAGAGCACGCTTCTTAACTTGATTGGTACTCTGGATAAACCCGACGGTGGAGAAGTTTATGTGGATGGACGGTCGACGGGAAAGTTTACCGTGGCAGAGGCGTCTGAATTTCGTAATCAATCAATCGGGTTTATATTTCAATCTCATCACCTGCTACCTCAATGTACCGTGATGGAGAATGTAATGGTTCCCGCATTGGCCGGATTTGGCAACTTAACGGGAAAGGAACTGCAAAAAAGGGCGATGGAACTATTGGATAAGGTCGGACTTTCCCACCGGGTGAATCATCGGCCGGCTGAAATTTCCGGCGGTGAAAAGCAACGGGTCGCAGTGGCGAGGGCTCTAATCAATCAACCGGACTTGCTTTTAGCGGACGAACCTACCGGGGCCTTGGACAAGATGAATTCAGAAAGGCTGATTGAATTATTGGTTGAATTGAACCAAGCTCTTGCGCTGACCCTTTTGATGGTTACTCATTCTCCAGAGATTGCCAGGCAGATGAAGACGACCTACTTGATGGACGAGGGAAAACTGACCGAGTTTTGAAGATGAGTTTTTGGAAAATAATTGCCAAAAATCTCCTTTATTTTCGCAGACAAAATCTGGGCGTCGCATTGGGTGTCGCGTTGTGTGCAATGGTTTTAATTGGAGCATTGACTGTGGGAGATTCAGTCCGTTCTACTTTATCTAAGATAGCCGAAGCGAGAATTGGCAAAGCAGACATGGCCCTGTTGGCAACCGACGGTTTTTTTCGTGACGAGTTAGCAAATGAAATTTCAACGGAATTGGAAGGTGAAACTGTGGTGGCACCGGTTGTGGTTTCCCGTGGAACGATTTCTCTGCCCGATGGATCGGGGAGGGTGGGGAATGTACAGGTTCTTGGTGTGGAGGAGAGTTTTTGGCAACTAGCCCCGGATATCGCACATTCTCCAATAGGATCGTGGGCGGATCAAAAAAACTGGCCGGAATGGGGAGCGGGTAATTTCTTCGCCAATGAACGGTTACATAAACTCTTGAAGGTGGCAGGGCAGGGCAGGATTATTTTACGCATTGAAGAACCAAGCCTTTTCTCGAGGGATGCTCCTCTGTCGGGCGAGCGGGATAACAAATTCGTCTCTTTTAATGGTAAATTGTCAGGCCCCGTTTCTTCGGACGGATTTGGTCATTTCGGGATTCAGGGAAACCAGCGAGAACCTCTCACATTATTTGTCCCTCTTCAAACACTACAGAAGAGAATGTTTCGTTCTTTTGATGAAGAGAATGGAAAAACTGATTTTGCCAATTTCCTCTTGCTGGGCAGATCAGACAAGGGTGTAATTGATGAAAATTCTACCCGCTTCGCTTTGGAAAAATCGTGGACTTTGGCCGATGCAGGGATCAGCGTAAAACTTTTACGGGATACCAGTGCCTTCTCAGTTCGTACACGGCAAGTCTTTCTCAATCCTTCTTTGGAAAAAGCGGCTCTGTCAATCGATTCAGACGCCACTGGTGTGCTCACTTATCTAGTCAACACCATTGAAACGGAAAATGTAGATGGCAATGGTAGTGGGTTGATCCCGTATTCAATGGTTAGTGCAGTCGATCCGAAGAAAGTGTTGTTTATGCCGGATGATTGGAGTGAAGATGAGATCATCCTAAATCAATGGGCAATTGATGATCTCGGTGCAAAAATAGGAGATTCAATTACATTGCGTTATTTTTCTGTGGGTAAGCGTAGAAAACTGGTGGAGGAGAGCAAAAAGTTTATTCTTCGTGGAGTATGCCCCAATCCGCCAAATGTGGTAGAAGGGGAGGAGAGTGACTGGACTCCGCAATTCCCAGGTTTATCAGATGCAGAATCGTGTGGAGAGTGGGATACCGGAATTCCAATTACCCATAAGATTCGTCCAAAAGATGAAGAATATTGGAATCAGCACAGGGGAAGTCCGAAGGCATACATCTCACTGAAGGCGGGACAAGAACTTTGGACGAATCGATGGGGTTCTTTGACCGGTTTACGGTTTTCCCGCGAAATTCATTCTCCAATAAAGTTTGAAAATAAACTTAGAAATGTAATGACTGCAAATCAGGCAGGTCTGATATTTCAATCTTTGCGTGCAGATGCAAAAGCCGGAACTGAGTCTCCAGTTGATTTTGGACAGTTATTTTTATCATTTAGTTTTTTTGTCATTATTGCTGCCTTAGCGTTAACGGGGATGCTTTTTGCTTTTTCAATTGAACAAAGGAATCGGCAGGTCGGGCTACTTCTTGCCGTCGGGTTATCACCCCAAAAGGTTAGACTGCTTGTTCTTGGTGAAGGGCTTTGCGTCTCCATCATTGGAGTATTGATTGGGGTTGGACTGGCTGTTCTTTACGGGCAGTCAATGGTAAGTTTATTATCGGGCGATTGGAACGGAGCCGTATCCGGTACAATATTTGAGTATAGTGTAGATCCAAAATCGATTTTAGGGGGTGGAATTTCTGCATTAATAATGTCGATTATTGCAATGGCATGGTCCACGCGTCGGCAGTTGAAATTTGAACCGAGAGAGCTTCTTTCAGCAGGAGAAAATTTGAATCAAAACAATTTGAATCACAAAAAAAGAAAATGGAGCCGTTCTCTCTGTCTTTCAATGATCTTTTTTATTGGAGCAATTGGATTGGTTGCGATTACGGATTTCTCAGCACCGGGAGCTTCGGAAGGTTATTTTGGAGCGGGAGCAATGCTTTTACTTTCAGGAATTTTGTATTTCCGTTATTATTTGGTAAAAAAATTCGGGCAACAAATAACAGTACTCAAGGTTGCAAAAGATTTATCGAATCGAAATATGGGGAGAAGGACTGGACGGAGTCTGGTCACCATGGCATCGATGGCGGCAGGGACATTTTTAGTAGTCAGTACCGGAGCGTTTCGCAAAGGTCCGCCAGTGTCCCCAGAAGATCCTTTATCCGGCACGGGAGGATTCTCATTGATTGGTGAATCTGCGTTACCGATTTATGATGATCTAAATGGTGTGGAAGGACGGGAATTATACGATTTGAATACTACTCTTTTACAAAATACACAGGTAGTTCCAATACGTTTTAGGGAGGGAGATGATGCCAGCTGTTTAAATTTAAATAAGGCGGTCAGACCCAGGATTTACGGAGTCAATCCAAGCGAAATGGCGGGCCGATTTTCTTTTGCTATTGGAGATTGGTCGCAACTGAATAAAATACTCCCAGATGGCAAAATACCAGCGGTGGTGGACCAGAACACAATGATGTGGGCTTTAAAAAAAGGAATTGGAGATGAGATCGAATTTCTCGATGGAGAAGGAAGAAGCTTTTTCGTTCAATTGGTTGCAGCTGTGAAGGGTTCAATTTTACAGGGAGCGATCTATTTACCAGAAGAACAATTTGTAAAAAAGTTTCCTCAACAGGGAGGGTATCGCAGTTTTATGATCAGTGTTCCTCCTTCTGAATCTCAAATGATGCAAGCGTATTTAGAGGAAAAGTTTTCGAATTATGGATTGGAGCTCACCGAATCAATTGATCGTCTTTCCGAATTTCAGAAAGTGGAGAATACTTATCTCTCAATTTTTCAGGGTCTTGGTGGTCTTGGTATGTTATTGGGCACAGTTGGGTTGGCCGTCGTGGTGGCAAGGAACTTAATGGAAAGAGGAAAAGAATTTGGTGTAATGGAGGCCTTGGGTTATCGGCTTGGACATTTGAGAAATCTTGCTTTTTCGGAACACTTTACTTTGGCCCTTTGGGGTTTGGGCGTGGGTTCGATTTCTGCTCTTCTTGCAATTGCTCCGGCAATTCTTGGCGAAGTTGGCCAGTTACCGGGGTTGGGATTCCTATACTTTTTCTTCGCTTTGATAATCTTGTGCTTTCTTTGGACTAAATTTTCAGTGAACTTGGTTTTGAGAAAAAGCCAAATAAAGCATTTGCACGATGAGTGAAATCGAATTCGAAATACATTATGAATGTTACAATATTACCGTTATTAATTTTTACTCTTTTAAATATCCCGTTTTTTTTATCCGGTGATTTTGACAATGATATCGTAGAGAACATAAATTCATGGAAAGTTGAATTTGAAGAAAACTTTTCCGGCCTCACTCCCCAAGATGAACCGGAAAACCTATTCATTCTGGATGGTTCTTTTTTGGTAGAACAAAATAAAGCCGGCAACCAATTAGAATTGTCTGGCAGTCCAGTCGGCGACTTTGGATTCATGTTCGGGCCTCGGGTTCGTGAAAAAGCGATGGAATTAAATTTCTCTTTTCTTTCCTCAAAGCAGGGCAGAAGGTATCCAGCAATTGCTGCCGGTATTGGGGGAATTCGCGGATACCGATTTCGCTGGAATGCGTCCACTCGAAAAATCCTTATTTATAATGATGAGACCCTATTGTTGGAAAAAGTATTTACCTGGGAAAGTGACCAGTGGTGGAAAATCCGTTTTCAAGTTATTCCTCTAAAACAGGACAAGAATTTACTAAAATTAAAAATTTGGCCAAGGGATTTAGAGGAACCTAAAACTTGGCTTGTAGAACATTTAGATGATGTTTTATTTAAAGGTGGTAAATGTGTCATTTGGGGATACCCCTATGCGGGAACGCCGATTCAATTTGATGATATTAGGATTTTATCCATTGAAAGATAATAAGACATTTTGGATACGCGTAATGTGTGCCGTGTCCGACCGTTTTTTTAGAAATTTGGAGAAATGAAACGATTTCTTTTTTATTCCTATTCCTGTCAGTGCAATTAAGCGGAGAATCCAATAAGACGGAAAAGATATAATTGGACAGTGACATATTTCCGCTTGCTTCCGACAACTAGAAAAATTCTCTCACAAGAGAATATCCCGTATCGCGAAATTTATTTTGTGTGCGGAAGCTGGGGCTTCGACTGCGGGAAATGAATTAGCAAGGCAGAATATTTCAACTTGGTTTGATAGCCGGATTGTTTCCCAAATAAAAAAAACAGTCTTTTTGATAAGAACTGAAACCTAGATATTCTTGCATTAATCTTATTTATATAGATTATAAAATTTCCGTGCTTAGTATTAATCGAGTGTTTTTTCTTTCATTAGGAAGCGTATGCTTTCTGTTGATACCATTTTTTTGGTTGGCTTTAGTATTCGATTATAAGTCCTTAGAAAATTTTATGTTTACCCTATCACAAAGTTATTTTGTAGGGTATCCCGTACCAGAATTGTTTGGTGCTTCAAATGTTGACTCACCAGTAAGTCAAGTTTTCCGACTTAAAATTTTTCTTTCACTCGCATTGTTAGCCTATGCTCTATTTTTTATTAGTTTATATTCGGTGGAGGAAAATACAAAGCGCATCAAGTTTCTCTTTCGCGGTATCGCAATTCCCCTATTTACTATAGTAATTTTATTTTGGCTCAAATTTCTCGATGAAGATCATATTATAGTTAAGACTGAAAAAACAGAGCTTTTTCTCGCCACTACGATTTCATTAGTTTTATCCATTTTTCTATTTTCCTACTCATTACGATCAAGGAGGAAGGTAATTTCAAAAAGAACACTTGTAGAAGAGAATGTAGAAACTTCTGCTAAAAAGAGTTCATCATCCAGTGCGGATATTCAAGTTGGTGTAACGGATGGTGTATCGAATTCTGAGGACGAGGGCTCGAAATCTGGAGAGGGTGGTGAAGGCGAGTTATTAGGTACAGCTTCCCCGATCGATTCACAACCTACTCAAGGCAATGATTTAGGGAATAGTGAGGAGGGCAAATCATTGGATAATGAAATAACTCAACCCGGAAGTGAAGACATTTTACCAATTATTAATTCAGGTACTCCTCCTAGTCATGAGACTGATAATCAAGGAACTGAGTTAGATAATAACCCTGTTGAAAATAGCGCAACGCTTGCAGGTGAAAATACTGACCTTCAAGAAACGGAAGTACCTTCTGGTAATAATTCAGCAGAGGATGGATTACAAACTCCAGAAACTAGGGTTGGTAATTCGAAGGAAAAAAATTCTAATGAAAGAAGCCCGACTTAAATGATCAATTTCACCAAGGGTTTATTATGTATCCTTTTTTCTTTATTTTGTTTGTACATATTAGAGAGTGCATGCTTTCGCTTAGTTGAAAATTATGCGAACTGGAGACTTACTTTAGCTTGGGGAAAACCTAGCGAAGCTGCCTTCAACTCGATTCTTAAAAAATTACCGCTAGATCATTTTGTCAGGCGACCAACAGATTTACCCAAACCTCAGCATTTGGGCTATTGGGTTGGGGAGGAGGATCAATACTCTTCTAAAGTGATGAGCTTTACCCGGCCAACAAGAGATATTTATGAAAATTACATTCAGACAGTATTTGAACCTCTCGCAAATTATGAAATCCGGGATTATGAAGAGATTCAAGGTGTCGTGTTACCGGGATTAAAAAAGAGTGCAACGGTTGTAGATGTGCAAAAGCAGAAAGCGAGGAGAGTGGGCGATCCTATGGAGTACGCGCATGGAGTTTTTGTAAAGGTTGTTTTAAGAGATAGCTCAGGTTCATATAAAGAACAAAATGCTGAACTCGAATCCAGTTTTGGCTTCATGCTACAACAAGGCTTTGCTTGCGTCGTACTCCCCGTTTTTTCCAGCACAGACCTCATTGAGAAAATTGAAAATTTTAAGAAGAAAGAAAGTTTATTAGCTCGAAACATTTATGCATGGGCAGATGGAAATACTGCTACAATCTTGTTAAAGTCATGCCAAATAAAGCCCAGTTGCTGGCAAGCAATTATGATAACTGATCCAGACGACTTCATTCCTCCCCCTACTGATGTGAAGTTGCCTTGGATGTACTTTGAAATTGATGATGACAGGAGATTAGAGGAAGAAGGCTTAGATCATTTATATCAGTGGATTAATTTAGCTCGTTCTAATGAAAATATTTATGTTTCACGTTTGGCCGGGTTAGTAAGAATAAGCCAAAATTTTTATCTAAATAAATCGATTCCTTCTTCTTTTGCTTCCTATGTCATAAATTGTTCCCGATTTATGAAAGATATTTCGTACGATTTTATCAAACCACAAAATTTTGCTCCGGTTGATGAATCAATTCAGTCCAATTTAATTCCCGAGAATGAACTCGTAGAAACGACAGAGAACTTTCAGGAATTAAACAATTTTGATCTAGGCAGAATAGAAAATTCTATCAGTGTTTTGGAAAAGCAGGAGGAAATTAATCCGCTTGATAATCGTCCGAGTTTTGATTGTGAAATTATAAAGGAATACAGACAAATTAATTCGGATGATCCTAAATTAAAGCTAGTTTCTAATCGTGATTTAATTTTAAAACTAGGTTTGGGTTTTGATGAAATGGGCCAAGGGGTATTAGGGCAAATCAAAACCAAAGACCCCCTTTTTTATCGATATTATATTTCATTGAGAGCAATTGAGGAATCACCGCTTAATTAAGTTTTTATCTTGGATGGGTTTTTAGAATGTAGGTATTGAGAATCAAAAGGGTCCATGAACGAAAATATCTCAAATAGCCTACAAGAGAATATTGAATATATTTTTCATGAAGGAACCGGACGAAATTCTTATCTTTTGATTATTGGCCATGGAGTTGCCTCGAACATGGATGAGCCAATTATTCAAAAGTTGGCTGAAAAAGTAGCGGAGCAGGGAATGTCTGTTTTGCGATTCTCTTTTCCTGGTAATGGGAGTTCAGGTGGTCGGTTTGACCAATGTACAATGACTAAGGAAATCGAGGATTTACAATGTATAGTAACCGCGGTCAAAGAACGCGGTTGGCGTCCTATTTATGCCGGTCATAGTATGGGTGCTTCTGTAGGTGCATTGACTGCTGCGGTTGATTCTCGAATTGAATTTTTAATCTCTCTTGCCGGAATCGCCAATACAAAGAACTTTTTTGAGTCAGAATTTGCTATGCTTACTCCTGGAAAGGATAATATGTGGAACGAAGAAACATGTCCATTATCTCAAGAATTTGCAGACGACATAACTCAAATTAATAGTATTGTACCCCGTGTGTCTGGGGTTGAAATTCCGTGGCTTCTTATCCATGGAAAAAGGGATGATGTTATATCTTGTAAAGAGTCTCAGTCTTTAGTTACAAACTTCGAAAAAACCCGCGAACTTGTAGAAATTGAAGGTGCTGACCACCTTTTTTCTGGTGATGCTCTTCACTTAGCTACTGAGTCAGTGATTGATTGGTTAGGCAGAAAATTACAATCCAACTAAGGGAATCAATCAGCAACACCTCATGAAAAACGGGTAACGCCTGGTACTGGAGGATTCGGAACTGCGAGTTCCATTTCCCAGTCAAAGTTTTCAGGAACGAGGGTTTCTTTAGAATTCAATGCATCGTCATAAGTGATTTTCTGACCTGTGTATGCTACCATTCTACCGAGGATTGCAACCATTGTACTGTGGGCAGCTCGTTCGCCATCATTGAATGGTTTTCCTTTTCGAATGGATTCGAATAATTCATCGTGTTCGCTTTGGTACATATCATTATTTTCTCCTCGATATCTCCATGAATTTTCCCCCGCGTCAATCATATGGCGATTTTTTGCAGAACAGCTTCCTTTTTTCCCAAGTAGTTCAAGCTCATAACTCCCAGCCGTCCCATTTTGTTGCCTAGAGAAATGGTAACCGCGTGCACCGTTTTCCCATTGATAAGCGATTGCAAAATGATCGTAAATATTACCGTATTTATCAGGATCATTGTAAACTTGTCTACCTCCCGAACCTTCAGCGTGTGTAGGTAGTGTCTCGCCCATCGCCCATTGCATCATATCAATACAATGAACTGCTTGTTCAACGATTGAGTCTCCAGAAAGCCATAAGTGAGCATTCCAATTTCTCATTTGAGCCTCGAGATCTCCCCAGCCTTCCTCGCGCTTTTTCTTCCAAACTTCACCCCCGTTATAAGTGCTGTACATTGCATTTATATCCCCTAAGGCTCCGTCCAAAACCCGTCCAAATACATCTTTTTTTGGTTGGTGGTGCCTCCAGCAAAAACCAGACATAAAACTTAAGTTTTTCTCTTTTGCCCTTTTGGCCAGTTCAATTACTTTACGAACACCTTCAGCATCAACCGCTACGGGTTTTTCAAAAAAGCAATGAACCCCTTTTTTAATAGCGTATTCCAAATGTTGTGGGCGAAAGGCGGGGGGAGTGGTTAAGATCACCACATCAACTCCAGAGTCGATGACTTTTTTGTAGGCATCAAAACCAATAAAGGTGGTGTCATCAGTAACCTGATATTTATCTCTTCCTCGAGCCTTAAGAATTCGACTTCGAAGCTTTATTCGATCTTCGAAAAGATCGCCGATAGCAGTGAGGGCAACATTAGGATCTGCATTCATGGCTTGTGCGGCAGCACCACTACCTCTTCCCCCGATCCCTACCAGGCCAATTTTGATAATTTTATCATCTTTGGCAGCATTCGCAATGTAGGGACTGGCTAGCAGGGCACCTGCGGTTAAAGTAGAACCAGTTTTAACAAAATTTCGTCGAGTAGATTGATTGTTCATAGATGTAGGTCAGTTTTATTGATATTAAGTTATTTTAAAAGCAATAAAGTAAGAAAAATTAAACTTCGTTGGTTGAGGTTGGATCTCGAAACATAAAAAAGAAAATCAATAAAACTATTCCTGCCATAATCGCGGGAAAATACCAAATTGCTTCCCAATTCATCCCGGTGGCTAGCTCTTGCTTTGAATTCCACCAACCGTTTAATTCTCCGCCAACGAACATGCCTGCCCCAAGAGTTACAAATGCGATAAACCCCTGGGCACTGGAGCGAATATCTTTGGGGGCAACTTTATCCACATAGAGCTGACCAGTTACAAAAAAGAAGTCGTAGCAAATACCATGAAAAATGACTCCCAAGTAAAGTAATGCGTGTGTTTGAGCATCTGCATTTGCAAAAAGAATATACCGTAGAACCCAGAAAAACATACCAATCATCAGCATTTTTTTCACACCAAGTTTACGAAAAAAATAGGGCACTAGTAAGAGAAAGAAAATTTCTGAAACTTGTCCGAGGGTCATTACGCCTTCTGAATTTGAAATGCCCATTTCCTTTAAAAATCCATTGGCGGACTGAAAGTAAAACGACAGTGGAATGCAGGTAAGAAATGAACAAAAAATAAAAATTGCAAAGGATCGATCTTTCATCAGCCTAAACGCTTTGAGTCCCAATACTTCTCCCACAGATACAGTTTTCCCTTTCATTTTTGGAGGCGTATTGGGAAGTGAAAATGCGTATAGGCCAAGTGCGAAGGAGGCGATCGCACCAATTTCAAAAGTTCCTGATGTATTGGCAATTGAACTCCATCCATTTGGGGGTGGGTTCCCGCCTAAAAAAGCGGGCCATGAAAGATGATAAATTCCATTTTCAAAAAAACTGCTACCGACTAATATGCCCGAAGCAATCCAACCAATTGTACCAAGAGTCCGAATCGGTGGGAATTCCCTTTGTGGGTCCATCATATTCTGAAAGGACAGAGAATTTGCTAACGCCAAGGTTGGCATGTAAAAAACTAAATGTAGGAGCAAATAGGGATAAAAACTTTCCCAACTAGTAGCCTGGCCTATCATTAACAAGCTGGCTCCTCCTAAGATGTGCAGCCAGCCATACACTTTTTGGGTCGGAAAAAATCGGTCCGCTATCATTCCAACAATAAAAGGAGAAATAATTGCCGCGACTCCAGTTGCAGCATATGCAGTTCCTCGTAGGCTTGCTTCAATTTCTAAAGTACCAAGAAAGGTCCACATAGGGACATACCAGACTCCCCAAATGAAAAATTGAAGAAACATCATAATACAAAAACGAAAAACTAAGGATGTACTCATATTGGTTTTAAAGTTAACAGTATCTCCGTAAGTGCCAAGAAATAATTACATATATGCAATCATTGTTTGTGCTAAGGTTAATTCCGTATGGCTAATCAGTATTGGCTTGAATCTTTTTTGCTCCTTTTAGCTATGCAATCATTCCTTTTTTTCTCCTCCAATGTATGTTTTTTACTCTCCCGAACGAAAAGAGTAAATAGCCCCCAAATTTGCCTGACATGTTTTGGCATATGCGACAATAATGGGGTATCAAAAAGAAAGTGTGGCGAATGGAATAAGTTAGGTTACCAAGTAATAGCATTGTATTGTAGGTATTTTTCTACTTGAAAGCAGGTTATGAAACCCCGATAAATAAATCTTTTTATTTCAACTCATAACTTCTATGCCTACTATAAAAAAATCCTTTCTTTTATTGTTACCTTTATTTTGTTCTTTCCTGACAGGAGAAGACAAAAAAGTGGTCTTTGTCGCGGGAGCGAAGAGCCATGGTTATTTCTCCCATGAGCACATTGCAGGTTCCAAATTATTAGCCAGGCAACTTGATGAGGCAGATGTGGGATTACAATCTGTTGTTGTGACCGATGGCGGTTACCCTAAAGATCCAAGTGTATTTGACGATGCGGTTGCGATTGTTGTTTATTGTGATGGTGGGGGAAGGCACCTCTTAAACGCTCACCTCAAGGAGTTTGATCGCGTAATGAAGAGGGGGGTTGGCCTGGCTTGTATTCACTATGGCGTGGAGGTACCGAAGGGAGCACCCGGGGATTATTTTCTTAAATGGTTGGGTGGATATTTTGAGACCAATTGGTCGGTAAACCCGCATTGGGTCGCTGAATTTAAGTTATTTCCCCAACATCCCATTAGTTCGGGAGTAAAGCCTTTTTCAATTAAAGATGAATGGTATTATCATATGCGGTTTCGCGAATCGATGAATGGAGTTACTCCCATATTGTCCGCGCTACCATCTGCAGATACATTAAAAAGAAAGGATGGAGCTCATAGCAATAATCCACATGTAAGAGAATCAGTTTTAGACCGTAAAGAAAAACAACATGTTGCGTGGGCTTACCAACGAGGAGAAGAATACAATAATGGACGAGCGTTCGGATTTACTGGTGGGCATAACCATGTAAATTGGGGGTCTGATAATTTTCGTAAGCTTGTTTTGAATGGAATTATTTGGATTTCCAAAGCAAAAGTACCTACAGGTGGGGCCAAAGCGAGTGAGCTGTCAGTTGCTGATTTACAGGCCAATCAGGATTATCCCGCAAAAGGGTGGCCCCCAAGCCAAATTATTCAAAGCATGAAACAATTTAATGGTAAGGCACCAGTAGAATAGGAATTTGTTCAATTTATAATTTCGATCGATATTTTATACCAAAAATTTCTTTATTTATGCTGCTTTTCTTGCCAGTGAAAATAGAGCTTCAAGCTTACAGGTAAAGATTTAGTGACAGATTGTATAGAAAAGATACTATTTCTAGTACCTGAGGGACAATCTCATGAAAGAACTGATGATCTTGCTGGTCTTGCTCGTGCAGCAGATTTAATTGGTCAACTTGGAGACCCTGAGTATCTTCACAAAATCCCTGCACTTTTTTATGAATTTGAGGAACTGGGCATTAATCAATCAATGGGATGCCAAACACTGGGAAGTCTCAGGCGCGGATGACAAAATCGATTAATAGTTCGAACAAAGTGTATACGAATTAAATTTTAAAAGTAATTGATATGAAACACTGCTATTGTAATAGTAGGGTATCTTTTTTTAAGGATTTGAAAATTCCCCTATAATTCCCTATGAATAATAAAATACTTTGCGTCGATGATGAAGAATCTATCCTTAAAGGATTTCAACTAAACTTAAGAAAAGACTTTGAACTCCATATGGCTTCTAACGGAGTTGAAGGTTTGGAGGTATTCGACAGGGAAAAAGGATTTGCACTTGTGTTATCTGATATGCGAATGCCAGAGATGAACGGGGCAACAATGCTCTCTGAAATTAAGAAGAGAGATCCCGAAGTGGTCACCGTTTTATTGACCGGGCATACAGATTTTGAATCCGCAATGGCAGCAGTGAATGACGGTAATGTATTTCGTATGTTATCCAAGCCATGCCCTCCCCAAACATTAGTTAAAGTATTGCGAGCGGGGTTAGAGCAGCACGACTTAATTCGGAGTAAGCGAATATTATTGGATAAAACTTTGCGCGGAGCAGTGGATGCGCTTGCCCAATCACTTTCCACGGTAAAACCACTTTTCTTCGGAAGAGCGCAACGGGTGGGGCGACTGTCCAATGAATTAGCAGAAATGCTAAATATACCCAACCGGTGGCGAGTCGATGTAGCGAGCGTTTTTTCGCAACTTGGCTATATTTCATTACCAGAATCTGTTTCAGAGGATGTTTATCATAAAAGAGATTTAAGCTCTGAAGTAAAAAAGTTGGTGAAACAGGTACCGATTGACACCCAAAACTTAATCTCCAAAATTCCCGGACTGGAAGAGGTCGATGCCATTCTGCAAAAATTAGAGATTCAACACCGATTTGAAAAAGAAGACGGCTCGGGTGTTCGTTCGCTTGCTTCTATTTTACGGGTCAGCTTAGATTTCGACTTTTATGAAGAACTTGGCCACGATCGGAGTGTAATTGTACAGACTTTAAAGAGTCGGAGTAATGATTATGATCCAATTATAACTGATTCTTTGTCCAATTTATTGGTGGTCGCTGAAAAAAAATTCCATCTCGAGGAAATACCAATTAAAGAGTTAGAAATTGGAATGCGTTTAGCTCAGGAATTAAGATTAGATGACGGTTTCTTGATTGCATCCTGCGGTGCAGATGTTGATCGACAGCTCCTCAAGGTAATTCGTAATTATAATTCCTGTTATGCGGAAAGCCCGTTTCCAAGAAAACTACAAGTCACAGTACCAGTGACTTCTTAAGAATTTTATATGTATACGCTTTGAAAGTAAGAACATATATTTGGATACTTTCATCAGCGAGTATAGGAGGTGCATTGTTAGTGGGAATTTTTGGGTGGTGGATGTTTCGTAGCACCAATCAATTAGCAAATGAACTTCACCAGGAAAGTAAATTTTCTGGGCAATCAGCCGGAGAATATTCCGATGTGAAGGATTTTTTGGAAGTTACCAGAGGAATTGTAGTATCTTTCGAAGTGTATCCCCAAAATTACGAGGGTATATTTGGGGTAACTTGGGATCGTTTTACGGCTGCTAAAATTGGACTCAATCAAATTTCTGACCAGTACCTTAAGAATTATCCTCAAAGCATGTTGGAACCTATTGCAAACGGATTAAATAATTTATCTTTGTCGATTAAGAAAATGGAAAAAATGTCGGTATGGGAAGTAACCGAAGAAGACAACGATATAAAACGTATAAATTATTTAAAAAAACAATTTAACAATGCGAGGGAAGAATTAGACCAGGGGCTTAATTTTTTGGAGCAAGCAGCGGAACAATTTTTACAGAAATCGAAATCCTCATTAGATGCGAAGCAATCCGAATTAAATCAAAAAGAAGAGAGCGATTTGATTCTTTTGTCGATTGCGAGCACTTTATATTTTTTACTCGTTACTTCGTTAGCTTTTGTCATCTATAAAAGTTTTGCGAGCCCTATTAGAAAGCTCGAGTCCGCTGCCAAAAGCTCAATTGAAGATAATCGACCGTTCACCTTAAAAGAATCAGGCCCCTATGAAATAAAGTCCTTAATTAGAAGGCTCCAAGGACTTATTCTTGGCTTAGAGTCCACCGTAAAAAAGCGCACGTCTTCCTTGCAGGCAAAGACAGTACAATTGCAGGCTAAAACGGTTCAATTGCAGGAGGAAATGGTCCAGCGGAAAGAATTAGAAACTCAGTTAGTACATGCTCAAAAAATGGAAGCGGTGGGACAATTGGCCTCCGGTATTGCACATGAAATTAACTCTCCCTCCCAATTTGCAAATGATAATATACTATTTTTAAAGGATGCAGTAGACGGATTTATTGCAAAATTACGAGGGGAGGCTACGGCACCCGACCTAAAGGAACTGCAATTTCTTGTCGAAAATGCACCTGAGGCAGTGGATCAGGCAAAAGAAGGAATCAGTCGGATTACCACAATTGTTAAGTCGATGAAGAATTTTGCCTACAAAGATGCCGAATCAGCCAAGAGGCCAAGTGATTTAAATCAGGCCATTCAATCCACTATTGTGGTTGCGACAAACGAATGGAAATATCATGCCGAATTAAAATTAGAATTGGATGAGAATTTGCCTTTTGTTCCCTGCAATATTGGAGAAATTAACCAAGTGGTTTTAAATCTTGTTGTTAATGGAGCCCATGCAATTAGAGATCGCTTTCAAGAGGCCCAAAAAGGTAACTTGAAAGTTTCTACTATGCATTATGCAGATGCAGGCTGTGTGGTTATTTCAATTAATGATGATGGCGGCGGAATTCCTAAAAAAGTTCAAACCCGTATTTTCGAACCTTTTTTCACTACAAAAGAAGTCGGAGTCGGCACAGGACAGGGTTTAGCAATTGCACATAATGTAATTGTAAAGTCCCATTCCGGACAAATTTGGTTCGATACGCAGGAGGGTGTAGGAACTACTTTTTTTATAAAACTCCCGATGGATAACAAGGGAGTAGAGGATAAATAGAATGCGATTAAAAGTAGTTCATTTTTTTTTCTCGTTCTCCTGTGCTTTTTTTAATTGCTGCTCAGAAACCGAAGTTTCCGGTTCCTTAGATACGAAACCCTATTCGCCTTTTTCATCTGAGTTAGATTTAAAAATTAAACAAAATGACATTCAAAAATTAAGTCAGTTCAAAAGTTTTGTAAGGATTCACCCGGGCGAATTTACGATGGGAAGCCCACGAGGCGAGCCCGGAAGGGGAGAAGATGAGAATCCCCATAAGGTCGTTCTTACTAAGCCTTTTTGGATTGGTAAATTTGAGGTCACCAAGAGGGAATGGAACCAAAATTTACCATTCTCATTAAAGCGTGGTCATCCAGTATTTTCTTTGAAAAGCAGGACTATTCAAAAACTTTGCAAAGAAGGAGAATTTATTGATGGGAATTATGCTATTCAAGAGTACGAAAAAGTGATATCAAATGGGAAAATCCAAAAAAGTTTTTTTTTAGAAGAATCATATCCTAATTTTGGAACTATTGGAAATTGGGCAATAGGAGGGAAAAACCGAAAAAGTTACGCTATTAATAGTAAAAAGTTCTCTTCTCTCAGTGAAATTACAAAATATTTTGCTCAAAACAAAATTTCAGCGATCGGACGAATTGGACAAATGAACCCCATTACTCATATTTCATATTCACAAGCAACTGCATTTTGTTGGAATAAATCTACCCTTGCGCACAGCCTCGGAAAGTTACCTAAAGGAATGTTTTTTAGATTACCAACCGAGGCAGAATGGGAATATGTATGTCGGGCCGGAACATTAGGTTTTTCTGGTTTGGGGAGTGGGGAGCGTTTGTCGGGCGTAAATGCTTGTTTGAACGGATCGCGCCCGGAGTATGTTTTGGGGGGTGAGCCTATGTTAATTAACCGAAAGGTGGTATCTCCAATCAATCCCAATTCTCCGAGGTACCCCCCTAACGCTTGGGGCGTTTATGATATGCATGGAAATGTGATGGAATGGTGCCAAGATTTTTATGGTCAATATTCTTCCAAGTCAGCAGTGATCAACCCGCTAGGCCCATTTAATGGAAGTAGGCGAGTGGTACGGGGTGGTAGCTTTTACAGAACCGCACATGATTGTCGCTCAGCCAGTAGAATGAGTTACGAGCCCTCCTACCGTGGTTCAGAGATAGGCTTTCGAATGGTGATTGGTTATCCCGTTTTATAGTCTTACATTAAGGAAGCTTTTCCAGGAATGGTGCGATTACCTTACTTGGAAGGTAAGCGGGTAGTGCATAAGTCGAAACTCGATCCACTCTTGCAATATTTATTCCTATACATTTTCCATCTAAATTAAATAATGGGCCACCCATAGATTCCTTACCGATCGGTAAGTCGTGCTGGATAATCATTTCGAAGTTATCTTTTCGCTTCGAGACAGGCCCACTCATTTGTAAGTTTCGATTAAATAAATCAAATGTAACGGAACGATGGCCAAGGGTTACTAAGAATTTTCTTATCTCATCCTTTCGGTTTACCTCTATACGAACCACATCACCCGGATCCTTTTTACCGATTATTTTGATGAGTGAGTCCTGGTTTTTAACCCTTCTATTATCAACCTCTGTTATAATATCGCCCTCTAGAAGGCCCGCTCGGTAGGCGGCTGCTTGCGGAACAACTTCTGAAATTTTTACTCCTTTAACTTTGCTGGTGTCAGTTGTTAAAAGAACACCCATTACGCCGCCTTCCCGGCCAATTTTTCGAGGCAGGCCACTAGTGACTCCGATACGAATTTCTTCTAGATTCGAATGGGCTGCAAAAACCCAACTTCCTTCTGACGTGTTACAATCTACATCCCAGTCAATTACCTGAAAAGAATTCTTGTCGGTTTCGAGTTTGTATATAGCGAGGTCCGTTTCTTCGTACCTTTTTTTAATTTTAAGCGAATATTTTTCCCCGTCAAAAGTTTCTGCCTCACGAGCACCAACACAGGAACTTGCCTTGGTTATTACGTAACCACTGGGATGGACAATGCTACCCAGTGCAATTAATTTATTATTTCTCAGTAATCGTACCGTTGCTTGTATTGCCACCTCCTTTGAACTCCCAAATGCATTTTGAATTGAACTCCCATTGAGTCGATCTGAAGCGATTAACAACTCTGAATTATTCAAGTCCGTATATGCATGAACTTGTAATGTAGATAATAAAATAAGAATGATTTGATTCAAGATTTTCATCTTTAAATAGCTTTATTCAGTTGGTCTTTCGCCCAAAACAACTCGAAGAGAAAGTTGTTTTTCACCTCGATGGTATTCTATCGTAACTGCTTCATTTGGTTTTTTACCCGAAATTAAAATGGTCAGTTCTTCTCGCGAATCCAATTTTTCCCCATCTAATGAATAAAGGACGTCGTTTTTTTGAAGACCTATTTTTTGTGCGGAACTACCTTCTACTACATTTAGTATCATTAATCCGTCCTTTGTGGCTTCGCAAGATACTCCCAAAAATCCTTTCTCTTCAAGTTTATCAAAAGTAAGTAGTTGGCCCTCTCTGTAAAAGTCCCAATTTATATGAAAACATTCAATTGGAACATGGAAGTTTTGATCCGGTTCTTTAGAAATACGGCTATGTATTGCGATCACTTTTCCATCTAGATTAAATAATGGTCCACCCGAGTCCCCGCCAAGAAGACGGCTATCAGACTGTAATGTGTCCTCTGTTTTCCCAATTACACGGCCCAGCCGAACTATTATTCCCCTTTCCTTATCAAATCCCCCGGGGTGCCCAATCGCGAAGCACCAATCCCCCACTTTTGAACTGTTCATTTTTTCAATCTGCACATGAGGCCATTTTCCTTTTTTAGTTATTTTTAACATCCCCGCATCGGAAATTTCTGAACCACCTAAACTTACTGCCGGTAAACTCTTACCGTTAGGGAGACGAACCTTCATTCTTTTGCCAGTTTTCCCAATAACATGTGCCGCGGTAAGAACGAGTCCGTCTTCTGATACAATTACACCACTCCCTGCACCATCATCAGATTCAATTGCGACCAAACTTTTTTTTGCCTCAGATAGAATTAGCCTCAACCGATCCTGAATTGCATTGAGATCAGCATGGTTTTGCGGAGTTTCAGAAAACCATTTTTTTTCGGATACCACATCAGCATCTAAAAAAAGAGAACTGACAAAAAGAATTAATGTATTTGGAAAGAAGCGATTCATTACTACCTAACAAAAACTCTTGTTCCGTAAACAGCAAACAACATAGGTAAAAATGACTTTTATAAATTTGTAACAATACTATCCACATATCTTTCCGTGAGCGAACGATAGTGTGAATTGGAGTTCAGTAAAAATAAACCATCTGGGCTTGTTACTCCTGTCTTTAAGGAAATATAATCGGGCGGAATTTTCTTGGCTGTCTTGGGGGAAACAAGGAGGAGGTCTGGCAACAAATTGGATGTGGTACTTTGTGAGATTGAAGAAATTGTAAAAACAAGCTTTTCAGTACGTGGAAACAACAGATTGATTTGAATTCCTTCTCTTTCAACAAATGGATCCACACTGGGAGTCATTATTTTTGTGAAATTGGGCTCAGAATAAATTGTGATCGTAGGACATTTACTCCATCTATCTCCGTCCACCCCGATTAGATTGTGATTTGCAAAATGAAATTGGCCCTTACTCGGAGCAGCAAGATAGCGTGCGAACTGCAAACCTTTTGATGCCAGGTTGGACCGCGATAGGATTTGAGCACTGTATTGAATTGAAATAGCGTCAAGCTCCTCTACTTGATGAATTTTTAGACCATGCTTTCGAGCGGTGTCGTGCTTTATTATGACACCATCCAATTGGGTAGAATTCAACAGTGAGTTCGTAAGAGAAGAAATACTATAATAAGGCAAAATATTTGCATCTATTTGGAATGATTCGTCTATCATATGACTTGGATATGTTTGATGACCTAATTCGTTTTTAAAATCAATCTGTCCGATGGTTAAGTTATGATCAAGGATATCAGACCAGTTCTTAATTTCTAATCCGAAATCACTTCTTGTTGCAAAGACTGGTAAATACTTTGCAACAGAAATTAATTCTCTAAATATTTTATTTTGTAAAATTTGACTTTCCGGCATGAAATCGGAGCCAATAAAAAGATCGTAAGGGTTATTCTCGTGATCAGAATGCGAAAGATAATTTCGGGTTACCTCTTGAAGGGAGTGCACCTTAATTTCAATGGGGAGGTTAAACTCCTTTTCAAACTGTGCTGCGGAGGCTCTAACGGGTATTTCGAGTATACTTTCGCATGCAATGGATAAGGCTATTTTTTCAGGTTGAGAGTGTGGGGTGATTTGATTCCAGACCACAATCATGGAAGTGAGAACAAACATGGACAAAAGGGAAAGGCTAACCCCAGTATATTTTGGGGTGCGAAAAGTTTTTACCTGATCGGGTTCAAATGGCTTCATTTTAACCTAAGATATGTAAATTGATTTTGTTAATATTTGGTAAATAGGTTTTATTTTAACACTTCTATTCACCAAGGATAAACTTCAAACTGTGTTTAATGATCATTATTTAAATCCTTCAGATTTTCATTTTAGTTGAGAATTAGCGGTTTAAATAAATGCCCAATAAATTAGTCCAACAATCAATACGATAATAGGTGCCGGCAATTTTCGGCTTATAAGTAAGCCAAGTGAAACGAGGAGAACCACGAGATCTAATCCCAACCAATTCATGCTAAAAAGAATTTTTATAAATACTCCTCCCACCAATCCGCCCGCTATTGCGTTCATACCCTTCAGGGCAAGATGAGCACGAGTCAATTGTTTCAAATTTGCCCAGATTGGGTGAATCAAAAAAAGAAGCAAAGTACCAGGAAGAAATATGGCCCACCCTGCAATCATTGCACTTAGGAACTGACGATTAACTCCACTAACCTGTTCACTCATTCCCCCCGCATAGGCTGCAAATGAAAACATGGGTCCCGGCAGGGCTTGAACCAATCCAAATCCGGCGAGAAATTCACTTTGGGTCATTAATCCATTAGAGTCTACAAGTTCTCCCTGCATTAATGGAACCACGACTTGTCCTCCTCCGAATACTAAACATCCGAATCGATAAAAGCGCTCAAAGGTTACCCAAAGAGAATTTTCTGAAAAAAAGGAGGAAATTATGCCCACACAAAGCAAGGTAATGAATAGAAAAAATATTCCCCATGGGACAGAAAATTTGCCAATGTGCTGGCTTTGGAACTGTTCTGTTTTAGACGAGAGCAGAATGGATAATCCAGCACCCACACAAAACGCTACGGGAATCGCCCAAGGCGTTGTGCTTACTAAAGCAATAGCTAACCCAAAGCCCCACAACCCAAAACTTAGTGGGTTAATTACAACTTTTCTGCCGAGCACCCAGGCTGCCCACCCAACGAAACCGGCTGCCATTGGAGCGAGAAAACTAGTTATACTGGCAAAACTATTCTTGTCTATTAAAGCTGGAATCAAGGCAATCAATGTCATTAAGCAAAGAGCTGGCATGGCCCAGACCAGAAGGGTAAGGATGGCGAGTGACCGTCCACCTTTCTCCAACCCAATTGCAGTAATTACCTGAGTACTTGTGGGACCGGGCAAAAAACTACATAGTGCCATCCATTCAAGAAGTGCTTTCTCGCTCAGGTAGTTTTTCTTTTGCACCAGGCGGTCAAGAAAAACTCCCATGTGAGCTTCGGGTCCGCCAAAAGCTACCAAAGAACAAAGGAAAGTATCCTTCAAAAATTGAAATTGAGAAAAAGCTTTGGGAATCGGTTTTTCTAAATCATCTTTTTGTGTAGTCACTCAGGTTTTTTAAAAAAAGAATTATAAACGAAAAGAGCAAGGAGTGCCCCTATGAGTTGTGCTACGCAAAAGTGAAGAATATCGCCAGGTGATATACCCGCAAAAGTGTTTGAGAACGATCGACCAATCGTTCCTGCCGGATTGGCAAATGAGGTGGAGGATGTAAACCAGTAAGCCCCTCCAATGTATGCAGCTACGGTGGCCGCAACTTTTTCTTTGGAGGAAAGTAGGATTACCAGTAGTAAGCCGAAGGTTGCGGCTATTTCACTTACGAACAAATTGGTGCCTGATCGTGCTTTTTCAGAAAACTGAAGAGGGTCTAAATCGAAAAGATAGTTGGCTAAGATTACACCAAGTATAGCTCCGGCAATTTGAAGAATGCTAAAAACAAAAAATGTGTTTGTGCTAATCTCGCCACGCAATCGCATCACCAGAGAAACTATTGGGTTGAAATGCGAACTGTGATCTCCCAGGCAAGTGATCAAAAAATAAAGAGCAAAAACGGTTGCAAATGTATTTGCTAAAAGAGTAACCGCATCATTTTGATTCAGGTTTTGGCCCATAATTCCCGAACCTACCACCGCCCAAAATAAAAAAGCCGTTCCGAGAAATTCAGCTAAATATTTCGATTTCATAAAATTTAATAAGTTAGAGATTTAAAGATTCTGGCAGGGATTCCACATAAGCCCGGATTTCGTCTCTTACCTGTCTGTAACAGGTAAGCTGTTCCTCTTCCGAAGCTCCCTTATCGGCTAATTCCTTAGCCATTTTCGGAGGATC
>Ga0209631_10000607_pt1 | contig 48856 bp, 36 predicted proteins | sample COG_08_FD_184752 | JGI IMG/M metagenome (GOLD analysis project Ga0209631, IMG submission 184752) | Pelagic Microbial community sample from North Sea - COGITO 998_met_08 (SPAdes) (version 2) | ecosystem: Environmental > Aquatic > Marine > Neritic zone/Coastal water | place: Helgoland, sampling... | reverse complement strand
CATCGCATACTCGAGCGCGGGCTTTGCAGCGTAGTAACGATCGATGAGCGCATCGCTTGGCGGCTCCCAGAACGAGAGGATTTCATCCTTCAATCCGCTGACGTGACCAAAGACGTTGGCCGGGTTCGCGCCACCACCCCCGAAACGGCGCCCACCCTGCTGCCTCGGAACACCAAACTTCACACGCAGCTCGTCCCATGCCTCCTGAAACGACTCAAAATCACCTTGGAGGTCTGCGGCGACGTCCTCACCTTCGAGTTGTGCAACGACCGCGGTCACTTCGTCGTGCAGCGCTCCCAGGATGTTCGCGATGTGCTGGCCCCGACGCTGCAGCTCATGCAGGTCATTGGCCACATTGTCGTATGCCACACGCTCGGCCCCGGTCAGCTCGACCTCGGAGTCCATGACAATCGTCATCGACTCGGTATCGACGACCTCACCATCGACGACCAGTGCGACCTGGTACATACCCGGGGTCACGAAGGGCCCAGCGTCTCCGCTCGGCCCGTCTTCTTCCGTCTCGCACAGGTCACGGGACAGGTAGCCCGGCGCTGGAGCTGGTGTCGGCACACCCTCTATCTCGGCGTTGCCTCCACCTCGACCAAAACCGCCGAAGCCACCCGCCGGGCCCCTCATGACAGGCTCCACGCGCTGATCCCAGCACATTGTACGAATCCCCGGCTGCCTCCGACTCTCCGGAGCGACCAGTTCACGAACCACGTTTCCCGACGCATCCGAGATGCGCAGCGAAAGCTCCTCGACGTCGTCGTCCAGGTAGTACTGAACGAGGGCCTCAGCCGGTGGGTTCTCACCGACGAAGTACTGGTGACCCCAGAACTCGTCATTGCGATCGTCCATACGCTTGAACTGCAGAGCCGTCGGGATGCTGAACAGTTGAGCATTCTCCATCCGGGCCGACTCGTACTGCTGGATCGGCTCGAGATGATCGAGGATGAACAGCGCCCGGCCGTGGGTAGCCACGATCATCGCGTTGTCGCGTTCATGTAGTGTGATCTCGTCGACACGAACGGTCGGCAGGTTGGCACGCAGCCGGCGCCAGCTGTTTCCACGATCGAGCGTGAGGAAGATGCCCGTCTCGGTTCCCACATAGAGGACGTCGGGATTTCGGTGATCCTCCGTCAGCGTCCGGATGTTCTCACCCTGCAAGCCATCCGTGATCGAGCGGAACGTCGCGCCGTAGTCCTCACTCACCCATACGTAAGGGTCGTAGTCGTTGTTGAGGTGGTTGTCGATCGTCACGTAGATGCGTCCCGCCTCGAAACCAGACGGCACGACCTCGGAGACCCACCCCATGTGCGGCGCTTCCGGGAGCCGGTCACCGAGACTCTCCCACGACCCTCCACCATCGCGGGACACGTGAACTGTCCCGTCGTCGCCACCCGTGTAGTAGACCCCGGCCGAGACAGGGGATTCGGCAAGGGAGACAAGCGTCGGCCAGTTCGAGATGCCGTCATTACGTGAGATGGTCACCTCACTGTTAACAACACCCATCGTCGTGATCGTGTCGCGGTCAGCGCCAGAAGACAGGTCTGGGCTGATCGCAGTCCACGAGTCGCCACGATCCGACGACCGAAAGACCTTCTGCGCTGCTGCGATGAGCACGCCCGGATCATTAGGGGAGCGGATGAACGGCGTATCCCAGTGCCAGCGGTAGCTCACCCCTTCCTCGTGGTTTACCACGTTTGTAGCGGACGGCCGGATGCTCTTGGACTCGCCGGTCACGATGTCTCGTCGAACCATGTTCCCGCCCTGGGACTCGGCGTACACGATCCGCGGATTCCGGAGATCGGGCATCGCGACGAAGCCGTCGCCGCCACGCACCTGGTACCAGTCGTCGTTGGTGATACCGACGTTCTGACGCGTCGCGCTCGGGCCGCACCAGCTGTAGTTGTCCTGCATGCCGCCACAGACATTGAACGGGCGCTGCATGTCGTAGTTCACATGGTAGAACAGCCCGACCGGAAGGTTCGGCAGAAAGCCCCAGGTGCGACTGGCATCCCAAGAGACGGCGAGCCCCCCATCGTTCCCGATCAGAACATGATCCGGATTGGCCGGGTTGATCCAGATGGCGTGCACATCGTCGTGAGTGAGACGCGCCGCGTCAGTCGCGAAGGTCTCACCGCCATCGATGGTCAGGTGCAGTCCGACACCGCCCATGTACACCCGCTCCGGATCGGCCGGATCGACGCGAACCTGACTGAAGTACATCGGCCGCGGGTTCGTGTTGCTCATGAGCTCCCACGTCGAACCTCCATCCTGAGATCGATAGAGACCGTTGAGGTTCTGGACCTCTTCCTCGTCACCCTCCTCGGCGTCACCGCCGTTGCCCGTGAAACGTGGACCCTCGATCAGGGCATACACGGTCTGATCATCAAGGCCGTACACATCGACTTCAATGCGACCGAGTGGACCATCCGGCAAACCACCGCCGTTCACCCGGACCCAGTTGTCTCCGCCATCCGTCGACTTCCAGATCCCGCTGCCGGTCCCTCCGCCATTCATGCAGCAGGCGTGGCGGCGACGCTGGTACGTCGACGCGTACAGCGTATTGGGGTTGGTCCCGGAGCGCACGAGCGCGTTGGCACCGGTGTCGTCATCGACTCCGAGGACCTGGATCCAGTTCTCACCACCATCTGTCGTCTTGAAGACACCGCGGTCCCCTCCCGGACCGAAGAGCGGTCCGGTCGCAGCAACGAGCACCACATCGCTGTTTCGAGGATCGATCGAGATACGGTTGATGTGGCGCGAGTTCTCCAGCCCCATGTGCTCGAAGGTCTGACCGCCATCGATCGACTTGTAGATACCACCGCCCCACGAGGTCGTCTGTCGGTTGTTCGACTCACCGGCCCCGACCCAGACAAGATCGGGATCAGTCTGAGAGATCGCGACGTCGCCGAGCGCGATCAGTCCTTCATTCTGAAAGAGCGGCTCGAAGAGGGCCCCTCCCGACGTGGTCTTCCACAGTCCGCTGTGCGCCGTAGCGACGTAGTAGATGGCCGGGTTCGCCTCATACACAGCCAGATCGGAGACCCGACCCGACATGGTCGCCGGCCCGATCGAGCGGAAGTGGAGAGAATCGAATTCTTCGGCGATCGACTGTGCCTGAAGAGGGGCGACATCGGCCAACCCCGCTGCACACACCAGTGCGAGTAAGGGACGGATAGAAGGCTTCATGAGGCGTCTCAAGACGTCGGGGAGCCAGCTGTAGCGGACGCGCAGCACGTCCCCCCGGGAGTGATTCTATGGGACGCCAATGTCGGCCGGGGACGTAATCCCGGAAAGGGCCCATGGACCGAACTCGGCCATTCACTGAGTTCGGGCATATCTGCAAACTGCTCGATATAGCCCGATCGATGGACGTTCTGGAGATGAATCCGGGGACGGATTAGCCCCGGGCCGGTCCGACGCTACTCGAACCCTGGCGGTGGCCCACCGATTTCCGGCGGCCGCCAGGGCAGGTAGCGGACCAGCCGCTGACGGTTCACTTCGCCCGCATAGATATTGCCATCGAAGTCGACGCCAAGAAATTCGATGCCTGGGCCGATGTTCACGTCGTACTGAGGGATGAAGTGCGTGACCCAGGCCTGCTCGGTCTTCAGGTCACCGATCCGAATCCCCTTCTCCCAGCCGAAGTTGCTGCGCCAGTCATCCGGGGTACCCGTCCGGAGGTCCCCGGAGAGCCCGTCCCCGACATAGAGTATGTCGTTCTGGTCAATGAACAGACCGCTCGGCTTACCGTACTGCGTCCAGATATAGAGGAGCTCACCGTCGGAGTTGAATACCTGAATGCGGCTGTTGCCCCGGTCGGCCACTAGGACGCGTCCGCGCGAGTCGACTTTGATGTCATGAGCATCGCTGAAGCGGGCCGGCTCCCTGCTTTCGGAGCCGATCCCACCGCCGACGTCCAGAATGAACGTTCCGTCCGGGGCGAGCTTAACGATCCGATTGTTGCCGCCCCTGTGTCCATCTGCAATCCAGATGTGACCGTCCGGGGCAATGGCCACACCAGAGGGACCGTTGAAGTGCGTCTCATCATCGCCATGCTCACCGGCCTCGCCGATGGTCATGACGACCTCGCCCTGCCGGGTGAGCTTGAAGACCTGATGGCCCATACCCATCGACTCACCCAGGGCGGCCCGTGCATCACCGTGAGCCCCGCCTTCCGTAACCCACAAGTAGCCTTCATGGTCGAGCGCAAAGCCATGGGGGAAGGCGAAAAGACCAGCCCCGAAACTGTCGACCAGATTTCCGTCGAGGTCGAATTTGAGAATCGGGTCCAGGTCGGAGCCAGCGCACTGGTTGGCACCACACCGGTCGAGGATCCACAGATGCTCACCGTCCGGATCGGGCCAGACGCCACTGATGATGCCCAGCGTGCGGCCCTCGGGAAGCAGCTCCCAGCCAAGCGCGGCCCGATATGGGTTGGTCGTGGTGGTCTGAGCTGCAACACCGATCTGCACGAGGAGCAGCGGGATCGCAGCGAGGGTCCAGAGACGGTAGCGGACACTCATGGTTTCTCCGGGTCAGGGATGTCAGACCCGATCCTAAGGCGCGAAGGCACGACGCGCCTCCTTCTGGGGATGGTCGAGCCCGGGGGTCGGGAGTTTACCTCGGTACAGGGTGGGAAATCACCGAAGTGGCCGGACTGGATACCCAGCCTCGCTGGACGGCCGGCCCGAGATCCGGTACAACCATCATGATCAGCTCTCCATCCTAGGCAGCCGCACTGCACGTGCACGACCTCTCCGAAATTCTGGCTGGCACGTGGACGTCCCTTGCCGACGGCCTTGCTCACGCGCGAGATCCTTTTCACACCCCCACGGTCGGTACCGTGCGGGAGGGACGCCCGGTGGTCCGGACGGTGGTTCTGCGACATCTCGATGCGGATGAGGGCGTCATCGGCTTCAATACGGATCGTCGCAGCCCCAAGCTGGCGGACCTCGAGACCACGCCGGAACTCGCCTGGCATCTGTACGACCGAGCCCGCAAGCTCCAGCTCCGTCTGCGAGGCGCAGCTAGCGTCCACATCAATGACGACGTGGCGGATCGGGCGTGGGACGAAGTGACCCCGCTCGGCCGACGCTGCTACGGACAGGCACTCAAGCCGGGTGCCTCGAGTGACGATCCGCAGCTTCCCCTGCCCTCTCTGGAGGATCTCGAGGCCGGCGATCCTGCACTCCTGGCCCAATGCCGGGAGAACTTCTCCGTCGTTCGGTGCCGGGTGACAGAAATCGACTGGCTCTACCTGGAGTTCCGCGGCCACCAGCGGGCGCGCTTCACGCGCGTGGAATCCGAATGGCAGGGGCGCTGGATCGCGCCCTGATACTCGGCATGTCCTCTGCTCAGCGACCCCTCTTCGCCTCGACGAACTGAGCGATCCGCTGCATGGCCACGCCCAGCTCGTCCGGCTGGACACACGGGTAGACAAGTCGGAAGAGCCCATGCTTCGTGTGCCCGAACCCCACCCCGGGGGTCAGCAACACGCCCGCATTCTCGAACAGTTCACGCCACAGCCGGAGCTCACCGTCTTCGGACGGTTCGTCCAGGAACTCCGAAAGATCGATCCACAGAAAAAGGCTTCCACGGCTCGGGACATAGGGAACGCTCATCTCACGCAGGGCCCGCGCAGTGCGCGCGTAGGATGCGGTCAGCCGTTCCTGATTCCGAGCGACGTAGTCGCGCATGAAGTCATCTTCGACCAACAGGCGGCTCACCACCCACTGCGTGTAGTTCGACAACGAATGAGTGAGGTTCAGGTTCTCATACGCCTCGATCGCGGTGGTATTCAGACTCCACAACAGCCCCACCCGGAAGCCGGAGATACCAAGATCCTTCGAGAGCGCGTACCAGAGGTGGAGGTAGTCGCTCTGCTGCTCCTGCATCACGTGCGCAAATGACGTGAAGGCAAGCTCCGACCCGTAGTCGTTCGCGATATCAGGATGGGCTGTATCGATGATCGATAGACCGTAGATCTCGTTCACGATCAGGTGGATGTGGTGCTGAATGCACCAGTCGGCAATCACACGGAGCCGTTCGATCGAATAGATCCCGCCTGTCGGGTTGTCGGGCGACGTAAGGACGAGCATACGGAAGCGTCGACCTGAGGCGGTGATCTCCGTGAGCGCGCGCTCCAGATCATCCGTCGAAAGGACGGGGGCGTCCACGATCTCGGACGGCTCGTGGTGTGTGATCAGATCGTAGCGCTCGATCTCGGAAAAATTGCCCAGGTCCTTCGAGTAGACCGGATAGCAGGGCGCCGGGATGACGGCTACGTCACCGGGCTCTGCGAGCACGAACGCAGTCATCTCGATGACGCCCGTAGCACCGGGAGAAGCGACAATGGCTGCGGGATCAATCGGGCATCCTGTCAGGTGCACCTGGAGGAAGTGCGCGAGCGCCTCACGGAACTCGGGAGCACCACCGGTCGGCGCGTAACTAGGCACCCAGTCAGGGATCGAAGCACCGGACACGATCGACTCGATCTTCGCGCGCAGCGCCGACCAGCTCAGCCGATTCTCGGCGATATTGAGCGGGATCTTGCCCCCTGGATTGTCCCTGGGGTGATACCGGTCGTCTTCGGTCTGCCTGAACGCCTCGTAGTCGATCCGCAGCGGACTGGCGGCGGCTTGTGCGCCGCGAGACGAGAGAGATTGGCTCACGGCCGGTCGTTACGCCTCTGTAGGTGGTACCCCGCTGGCCAATGGCTCAACCGACGGATCTCCGGACAGAAGGGCCAAGCGGCCAGGGTCGCAGGGGGGATGAGTTGCATGGCGATGAAGTTATCGCGTTCCGTCGTTCATGGCCTCAGCTGTGCCGTGCAGTAGTCGGTCGGCAAGCCGAACCCTAGCTTCTGCCCCGTCTCATCCGTCACTCCCGGGAGCGCAGCGTTGGGCCTGACCTTCGTAGACGCGATCGCCTTCGTCGCCTTCCTGGCGACTGTAATCGGCATCTCGTTATATGCGTCCCGTGAGGAAGACACATCCGAGGACTACTTCCTCGCCGGGCGCAGCCTCACATGGTGGCTCATCGGGTTCAGCCTGATCGCATCGAACATCTCGACCGAGTGACGTGCCCCCCAGTGCGATACCACTTCCTAAGTTAGTCCTGCAGCCATCGGCGGTCCTTGGAGCTCAGGCATCCTGAGGAACCAAGGTGATGGTTTGATCGCCTCCGGGGCCGGGGGTCGGCCGCCGCAGGCGGTGTGGGGTCGAACGGTATTGTACAGGCGTCTCCACTGCTCGACGAGGACGACGGCCTCACTCAGCGTGTAGAAGATCTCGCCGTTGAGGAACTCGTCTCTGAGCTTGCCGTTGAAGCTTTCGTTGTAGCCGTTCTCCCACGGGCTGCCGGGTTCGATGAAAAGCGTCTGTACGCCGACCCTGGCCAGCCATCGGCGCACGAGCCTGGCCGTGAACTCCGGGCCGTTGTCCGAGCGTAGGTGCTTCGGCGCTCCACGCTTGGTGAACAGATCGGCGAGCGCCTCGAGCACGTGATGCGCCTTCATCGAACGTCGGACCTCGATCGCCATGCACTCGCGTGTGTACTCGTCGAGCACGGTCAGAAGCTTCAGCGGCCGACCGTCGTGCGTCCGGGTGCTCACGAAGTCGTACGACCACACGTGGCAGGCATACAACGGACGGAGTCGGATGCACGATCCGTCGTTGAGCCATAGACGCCCCCGTTTCGGCTGACGCTTTGGTACCTTCAGCCCCTCGGCTCGCCAGATCCGCTCGACGCGCTTGTGGTTGACCCGCCAGCCCTCGATCCGAAGCAGGTTCGTGATCTGCCGGTAGCCTTAGCGCCCGAAGCGGCCGGCGAGGCGCACCACATCGCTGCGCAGGGCCGCCTCGTCTGATCGAACCGTCTTTACCCTGCGCTGCGTCGCACGAGACTGACCCAACACGCGACATGCGTGGCGCTCACTCACCCCGAGTCGTTGACGAACCTGCACCACGCACCTCCGCCTGCGCTCGGGGCTCAGAAGTTTCCCTTGGCCGCTTCCTCCAGGATCAGCTTGTCCACCGTCAGGTTCGCCACCGCTCGCTTCAGCCGTGCGTTCTCCTTCTGCAGCTCCTTGAACTCACGAGCCTGGTCCACCTTCATCCCGCCGAACTCCTTGCGCCACCGGTAGTACGTCTGCTCGCTCATCCCGAACTCCCGGCTCACCTCGCCTACCGTCTTGCCGTTCGCCAGACCGACTTCGGCCTCCCGCAGTGCCGTGATGATCTGCTCCGGCGTGTGCCTCCTCCTGATTCTGCGACCCGCGCCTCATCCTAACATTCGCGCTGGTCTCGGTTCAGGGGGGCACGTCACCTCCCCGCCCATCCGCGCATCTCCGCGGCCAATCACCACACGCTGGGCTCTCGCCGCACTCTCGCGCCGCGTCGCCACCCGCATCCTCGTCTCCCCTGCTCTACCTCGTCACCTCGTGCCCCATCCCTCCTCGCTTCCGGCCTCGACAGGCCCTTTGAACTTCCTATCCGTCGGTCATTCCATCTCTCGTCCGGTCTCACTGTGACGTCCGTTTTGTCCCTCGCTGACGCCCTCACCGAGTTCAGTCCCACGGTGGTAGCGCCATCTCAGAGCGATGTTGTTGCGAGTGATCGGGTCGAACATGCGCGCAAGATGAGTACCTCGTCTGCGAGTGGGCAACTCGGGCTACCGGGTCCGGGGGGGCTTCCTGCAACGTGTCACCCGGGACCGCGATTGATCCCATTGGCGAGAACGCCACCCGATGGTTAACCATCCTTAACAAAGGCGCGGTCGACGAGCGAACCCGCTATCTGCGAGCCCGGTAGCAGGGCAACGCGACTGATTTCTCGCACGCCACAAAGGCTGTATCGAAGACTATGAACGCTCCTCGCCCAACCGTTCTTCTGACCGGTGCCACCGGCTTCGTGGGTCGACACGCCCATGACGCGCTCGAGGAGGCCGGATGGGCTGTGCGGTGCGCGACCCGAACCGTCGACACGGCCGAAGCACGGTGGCCGGGCCGGGACTGGGTTGCCCTCTCGGCGTCCGACGCGGACTCCGTCCGCGATGCCCTCACCGGTTGCGATGCGGCCGTCTACCTGATCCACGGGATGGCCTCCCATGAGGAGGACTTCAGGCAGGCCGAGGTTCGCCAGGCCCAGACCTTTGCATCCGCAGCCGAGGCTGCGGGACTCAAACGGATTGTCTACCTCGGCGGCGTAGCCGCACCAGATGACGATGCGTCCGAGCACCTGCTGAGTCGCGAGGAGGTCGGTGAGGCACTCCGTGCCGGGGCGGTCCCGACCGTGGAGTTGCGTGCGAGCATGATTGTCGGGGAAGGCAGTCTCAGCTGGCTGATCGTCCGGGATCTGGCCGCGCGCCTTCCCGTCATGATCCTTCCAAGCTGGCTGGAATCCCGCACGGAACCCGTCGCCATCGAAGACGTCGTCGTCGCGCTCGTCGGTGCGCTCTCCATGGAAGTGTCAGGAAGCGCCTGGTTCGACGTGCCCGGACCGGAAGTTCTCTCGGGTCGCGAGATCCTGGAGCGCACAGCGACCACTCTACGCGGCCGTACTCCATTGATGATCGAGGTGCCCTTTCTGACGCCCGGCCTTTCTTCCCACTGGGTGAGGTTCGTTACAAGAGCAGATTGGTCTGTGGCACGAGAGATCGTCGTCGGACTGAAGACCGACCTGATCGCCAAGGACGACCTCTTCTGGGCCCTGATCGACCACGAGGACCGGCTCACCTTCGACGAGGCCGCCCGAAACACGCTCGATGCCGAGGAGAAACAACCTCCGCTTCGTGGCTTCTGGGGTACGGTGGAGCGCGTGCTTATTCAACTCGGCCCGCTCTCCGGGCGAGAGCAAACCGAGTCGGAGATGGTACCGGAGCACAAGCCGTCTGCCGACCGACGTGCGGTCGTGTATGTCCTGCTCTGGGCCATCGGAGCGTGGCTTTCTACCCAATTCGGTATATGGCTTGCCGTCGGGACGACCGCTGCAGTGCTGGGCATGACGGCCGCAACAATCGAGGGCACCAGCGTGCTCGGGCGTGGCAAGCATTCGGCGCTCTGGCCGATCGGGGTGCTGGCCGGAATGATCATGGCAGCCGGTACGATCTTCCTCTTCGAGCCGGTTACCAGCCTGTTTCCGATATTGAAGACTGACGTGGAATCGTTGTATGCCGCGTTCAGAAGCCCGGGCTTCCTGACTTCGATCCTCCTGATGCCCGTGGTCGTGACCTTCGAAGAGATCGTCTGGCGGGGCGCCGTCCAGGGAGCTCTCGCCCGACACCTGTCGTGGCTGCCGGCTGCCATCGCCTGTACCCTTGTCTACGCGGTCGCGCACACACCCGCGGGCTCCCCGGCGCTCGTGCTCGCGTGCATCGGAGCAGGCTTCTGCTGGAGTGTGCTCAGGGCACGCACCGACAGCCTGCCCACCGTCCTCGCCGCACACCTCGTATGGGACTTCGTGGTGCTCGTCGTCTATCAACTGGCCCCTGTCGGCTGACTGACTCTCACGTGCGGCGTCCCGCACGACACTCCCCATTTTTCGGGCCCGATGCGGGAGAAGTCTTCGCCAGCTGCGGGATGACGTCTGACACGGTGCGCCCAATCGGGCTCGCCGCTTGTTCCACCCACCCGATCACCCCCAGTTTCAGGGGCATCGGAAGTCACGGGGCCGAAGGAACTTGAGATGAAACAAGTCGCAGCCGCCGCGGTCGTCGGTACGCTGCTCGCGGTAGCGCACGGCCCTGGTTTTTCAGACGTTCGCGGAGTGCGGACGCCATCTAAGGGGTCATCGCTCGACGCAGTTGCTTCGTTGCACGCGTCAGACAACGCGGCGATGACAGACGTGGTGCAGGAGTACTGCGTGCGCTGCCACAATGATCGTCGACTCCGAGGAGACCTGTCTCTCGAGGATTTTACGGTCGAGAACGCCGCACTCGAGGCTGATATTGCCGAGCGATTGATCCGGAAGCTGCGGGCTGACATGATGCCCCCGCCGGGTGTGCGACGGCCTGCAGGCGACACACTGGTAGCGCTCGTGGAAGCTCTGGAAGCGGTCGTCGACGACGCCGCGCGTGGGCGCTCGAATCCGGGCAACCGCCCCTTCCAGCGTGTCAATCGCGCCGAGTACGAGCGACTGATCGAGGAACTCTTCGGCCTCCGAGTCGACGCCTCCGACTGGCTTCCCGAGGATCAGATCAGCGCCAGCTTCGACAACGTGGCCGACGTGCAGACGGTCTCGCCGACGCTGATGGACGCGTACCTGAACGCGGCCTCCGAGGTCGCTCGCCAGGCGGTCGGTCAGGCGGACGCAGCCCCCTTCGCACGCACATACTCGAACGACCCTTCGGTCTCGCAACATGAGTGGGAGACCATGGAGGGCGCGCCGTACGGGACCCGCGGAGGAGTGAGCGCGCTTCACTCCTTCCCAGCCGACGGGAAGTACGTGTTCACTCTGGGTTTCATGTCGGGCTGGGGTGAGCGCTTCCACGATATCGACATGTCCGTGGATGGCGAGCAGGTCGCCCTGCTGCGCTACTCTGCCGGCACGGGCCGGTTGATCGACTTCCAGGGCCGTCTCGGCTACCCCATGCGGACAGACTCGGTGTTCGTCCGGGCGGGCCAGCGCCGGGTGGCCGCAGCCTTCGTGCGGCAGACGGACGGTCCGTACGAGGACCTGATTCGCCCTAACGACTGGTCCCTCGCCGGCACGGAAGCCAGCTACGGCACGACCTCGCTTCCGCACATCATGCGCCTGACGATCGAGGGTCCGTACGATCCCACTGGCGTCTCGGAGACACCGAGCCGACGTCGGATTTTCCAGTGTCGCCCGACCTCGGAAGACGAGGCCCGGCCGTGTGCCGAGCGCATCATTATCGACCTCGCGTCGAAGGCGTACCGGAGAGAACTGGAAGACCGTGACGTCGACGCCCTGCTCGGCTTCTACGACCAGGGCGCCGAAGAGGGTGGATTCGAGCTCGGTATCCGCACGGCAATCGAAGCGATTCTGGCGAGCCCACACGTTCTCTTCCGTATCGAGTCCGAGCCCCGTGGCGTCGACCCCGGAGAGGTCTTCCCCGTCGCCGACCTGGACCTGGCCTCGAGACTCTCGTTCTTCCTGTGGGGTTCCGGCCCGGACGAGCAGCTCCTCGAGACGGCACGGAGTGGGCGGCTGTCTGAACGCGATCGGCTCGAGGACGAGACCCGACGGATGCTCGCGGACCCACGCTCCGAGTCCCTGTCAAAGCGGTTTGCGCATCTCTGGCTCCGGCTACAGGACCTCGAGAAGGTGCAGCCCGACGCGTTCTGGTTCCCGAACTACAGCCGGCAGCTGGCGGACGACATGACGCGCGAAACCGAGCTGTTCTTCGACCACCTCGTTCGCGAGGATCGAAGCCTGCTCGAACTCTTCGACGCCGACTACACCTTCGTGAACGAACGGCTCGCCAACCACTACGATGTCGAGGGCGTGATCGGCGACGAATTCGTGCGCGTCCGGTATCCCGACGGAAATCGCAGAGGGATCCTGGGACACGGCAGCGTGCTGGTGCAGACTTCGCTCGGTAACCGGACATCGCCGGTGATTCGCGGTAAGTGGGTCATGGAGGTGCTGCTCGGCGTGCCGCCGCCACCTCCACCGCCCGGAATCCCGGATCTCGAGGAGACTGCCGGTACGGAGGGCGCCAAAATCCTTACGACGAGCGAACGCATGGCGGCCCACAGGAGCAATCCCACCTGCGCTTCGTGTCATAACCTGATCGACCCGATCGGGCTGGCGCTCGACCAATTCGACGTGACGGGCAAGTGGCGCATTCGCGAGAACGGCATGCCGCTCGACACGCGGGGCACCTTCTATGACGGCACGGAGATCTCGAGTGCCCGCGACCTGAGCGAGGTGTTGCTCGAGCGCCCCATTCCGCTCACGCGCAACTTCACGGCAAATCTGATGACCTACGCGCTCGGCCGGCGCCTCGAGATCGCGGACCAGACCATGGTTCGAGCGATCGCTCGCGAGGCCGAGCGGGAAGGCTACCGCCTGTCGTCTTTCGTCCTGGGTGTCGTTCAGAGCGACGCCTTCCGATTGAAGCAGGCTGTCGAGACCGTTTTGACGAACGATTAGAGGATTCGATAATGCATTTTATTACGGGCAAGAGCATGGAGCGCCGGACGTTCCTGAAAGGGATGGGCGCCTCCATTGGCCTCCCTGTGCTCGATGCGATGACCCCCGCCGGCCGAGCGCGCGCCGGGTCGCAGGAAGCGACTACCCGCCTGGTGTGCATCGAGGAGGTGCACGGCGTCGCCGGCTGCAACGAGTGGGGTGCGAAGCAGCACCTCTTCGCGCCAGAGACGGTGGGCCACGATTACGAGTTGCTTCCGGCGAACGTCCTCGCGTCGCTCGAGCCGTACCGAGAGCACATGACAATCGTCAGCAATACCGACGTGCGCATGGCCGAGGCGTTCGCGCCGCCCGAGATCGGTGGAGACCACTTCCGTTCGAGCGCCGTCTTCCTGACCCAGTCCCATCCCAAGCAGACACAGGGATCGGATCTGATGGTCGGGACCTCGCTGGACCAGCTCCATGCCCGCCGCTTCGGACAGGACACGGTGCTTCCCTCGCTCCAACTCTGCGTCGAGCCGACCGACAAGGGCGGTGGTTGCGACTACAACTACTCCTGCTCCTACACCGATTCGATCAGCTGGTCGTCGCCCGACACGCCGCTACCCATGATCCGCAGCCCGCGGGCGGCCTTCGACCTGCTCTTCGGAGCCGGTGGGACGGAGCAGGAACGCGCGCAGCGACGGCGGACCCACAGCAGCATCCTCGACTGGGTGTCCAGCGAGATCGCGTACATCAAGAAAGATGTGGGTGCGCTCGATCGACAGCGCATCGATCGCTACATGGATAGCGTCCGCGAGATCGAGCGCCGCATCGAGATGGTCGAGGCCCGCAACAACACCGGCGAGCCGCGCGAGCTACCAGGCGCTCCTCCGGGCGTCCCGGACTCGTACACCGAGCACATGCAGCTTCTGTTCGATCTCCAGATTCTCGCATTCCAGAGCGATATCACCCGCGTCACATCCTTCAAGACGGGTCGTGACGCCTCAAACCGGACCTTCCCGGAGAGCGGCTCCGATCGGGGCTTCCACCCGGCCTCTCATCACGGAGGCCGCGAAGAAGCCATCCTCGAGTTCAACAAGATCAGTCAGTACCGCGTGAGTCAGCTGGCCTACTTCGTCCAGCGACTGAAAGAGACGACCGACGGTGATTCGAGCTTGCTTGACAACACTGTGGTGCTCTGGGGATCACCCATGGGTGACGCAAATCTGCACAACCACCGGCGGTGTCCGCTGGTTCTGCTCGGTGGGGACAACGGCATCCTGGAGGGCGGCTCCCATTACAAGGCGCCAGACGGCACCCCGATGGCCAACGTGTTCCTGACCCTCCTCCACCGCATGGGACACCACGATGTGGAGAGCTTCGGGGACAGCACCGGTGAGTTCCTCCTGTAACGCGTCGAGGCAGAACGAATGACGTACGACTCCAGACGCACGAGCAACCAGGATCCGATCCGGCGTCGAGCCGTCGCCTCTGTGTTCGCGCTCGCGATGCTTGCGACCGTGACTCCGGCATGGGCGGCTCCTCCCGTTTCTCCCGCGAGTTCGCTGTCGAAGAACTCATCGTCCCAGGATTCACCGGTCGCGGACGCGGCGATGCACGGCGATGTCGAAGCTGTGCGTTCCCTTCTGCGCGACGGTGCCGACGTGAACGCGGCACAGGGCGATGGGATGACGGCGCTCCACTGGGCCGCCCGGCTGGGCCAGTCGGAGTTGGTGGAGGTACTCCTCTACGCTGGAGCCAAGCTCGACGCCGGAACGCGGATCGGACGATACACTCCGCTCCACATCGCGGCTCGCGAGGGTCGGAGATCCGTCGTACGGGTACTCCTGGATGCAGGCGCTGACCCTGGGGTCGTGACCACCAACAGCGGTGCTACACCGCTGCATCTCGCGGCCCGCTCAGGCGATCGGGAAATCGTAGAACTCCTCATCGAGCACGGGGCCGAGGTCGATGCCACGGCCGGTTCCTGGGGGCAGACACCTCTCACGTTCGCGGCTGCGCTGAACCGAGTGGAGGCGATCGAGGTCCTTCTCGCGGCGGGTGCCGATCCGAACGCGCAGGCCATCGTCGTGGACGTGGCCGAAATGTCCGCCGCCGATAACGCCGCGGAGCAGCGCCTGCAGGAGGTATTGCAGGGCTTCCAGGAACAGCAGGGTGGCGGCCCCACCTGGCAGCCGACCCCGAACCAGGTTCAGGCGGCTATCGATCTGGCCCGCCAGGTACAGACGCGCTGGCCGGACGTGCCTCGGGATGATGATGAGGGGGAAGAGGAAGGGCCGAGCCAGGAAGTGGAACCGGAAGAGAGCGAGAACGAGGCAGCGGAAGAGGACGAGGCCAAGCCGTCCGGGGAGGCCGAAGAAGCGAAGGAGGTGGCGGCAACCGATGAGGAGGTCGCCACGGGCGCGCTGACCGAGGCGGACGGCAAGCTGAACCCGGAGTGTGTCCAGCCTGAGGCCGATTCGGCCGAAGCATCGGAGGGAGGCGAGGCCGTCGCGGAGCAGTCCGGTTCCTGCGTCGAAGCCGACGAAGAGCAGCGTCCACTCTCGTATGCGCAGCAGGTGGGCGAGTGGGGTGGGCTCGGCCCTCTCCACCACGCAGTGCGTCAGGGGCACGTTAATGCGACGCTGGCCCTTCTGGACGGCGGTGCCGACATCGATCGACTCTCGGGTGATCACACGACCCCACTGCTCATGGCTGCCATCAATGGTCAGTGGGATCTGGCTCGTGTTCTTCTCGAGCGCGGCGCCGACCCGACGATCGCGAGCAACGCTGGAGCTACGCCGCTGTACGCTGTTCTCGAGCGCGAGTGGGAGCCACGCGCGTCGTACGCGCACCCCACAGCTCATCAACAGCAGCGGACGACGCACCTCGAGATGATGAAACTGCTTCTCGAAGCCGGCGCCGATCCCGACGCTCGCCTCACGAAGCACCTGTGGTACATGGAGTACACCTTCGGCGTCCTGCGCGGTAGCGGAATCAACCTCAAGGGAGCGACCCCGTTCTGGCGGGCTACATACGCACTGGACCTCGAAGCCATGCGCCTGCTCAGCGCGTACAACGCAGATACCGACATCCCAACCATGAAGCCCCCGCAGCGGCGACGCCGGGCGGCACCCATGGAAGAGGAGGTAGAGGTAGAGGTAGAGGTAGAGGTAGAGCCAGAGCCAGAGGGAGAGGAAGAAGGAGAGGAACTCGAGCAGGAGAACGTCACCGAGGACGACGTTCCCCTAGAGGAACCGGACGCGACCCTCGAGGAGGAGCAGGCTCCCGAGGAGGAGGAGGGCGATGAGGCTGCCGACGACGACAAGCTCGATCCCTCGGGTCTTCCACCCGTGCCCACTGACGGCCCCGCCATCCATGCCATTCATGCCGCTTCGGGCGTCGGGTACGGTCAGTCATTCGCAGGCAATGCACACCGCTATGTGCCCAACGGCTGGCTGCCGGCGTTGAGGTTCCTGGTCGAGGAGATGGGCGCGGACGTCAACGCTCGAGACGCGAACGGGTATACGGCCCTGCACCACGCCGCTTCGCGGGGAGACGTGGAGATGATCCGCTACCTGATCGAGAAGGGAGCAGACGTCACGGTCGTGAGCCGAAAAGGTGAGACTACCGCCGACATGGCGAACGGGCCGATCCAGCGTGTGCGCCCGTACCCCGAGGCGATCGCGCTACTGGAAAGTCTCGGCTCGGAGAACAACCAGAACTGTCTCTCGTGTGAGTGAGCGATCCCGGTGAGGTCGCTCCGGCATCTCGGACTCGAATTCCTTTCCGGCGGAAAAACGGTCTGCGCCGGTCACCCACTCCATTGGGCACAACATCCGCACCAGCGTCAGGGTTGTGCGGCGCAGGAGTCCGCACTCGGGTGAGCGTCACGGCTTCAACCAAGCCTGTAATCGCGCAGCGGTAAGAACGGCAGAGGGGCCAAACAGCCTATCCGCTCTTGCTCGCCCCGAATGTCGAGGCGGCGAGGCCTCTGCTCGAAGCTAGGGACTGGACCTGAGCGGGACCAAAACGACCAAGCATCTGAAACGGACCAGAGGCCCGGGGATTTCCCCTGAGGGCGTTACGGCACAGTGAGGCTAGGCCCCACCGGGCTTAGCTTGTCATGGAGGGGCAGAGCGCGCAGACTCGCCCCTCGACGTTTCCGTGCCGCACCATAGCGACCACCTGTTTTCCACCGGCCCCACCCTGAGCCGGACGCCCCATGGCCCTCCATTCTCCGACCCCGACAGCACCGCGGGGGACCCATTCGTTCTGGCAGCCAATCTTATGGCGGGGGCTCGCGTTCGCGATCACGTATCTGGCCGCGGTCGCAGGACTTCTTTCGGGCGTGGGCGTCACAGAGCGGAATCTGGCCGAGTCCGGCCTTGCTGAGGTCGCGTACTATTCGATCGGTCTATTCGTCCTGGGCGGCCTCGATATCGGGACGCCCGTCGGTGGACCGCTCTTCGGCAGGGCACTCTTGTGGAGCGTCTACTTCATCGCCCCCGTGATCACCGCGTCGGCCCTCATCGAGGCCACCGTGCGATTGATCAGTCCCCTGGCGTTACGGGTGCGCCCCCTGAACGATCACATCGTGCTCGCAGGCGCAGGTCGGCTCACCCTTCTCTACGTCCGGAAACTCCGCAACCAGGATCCATCGCGGAGCATTGTCGTGGTCGAGCGAAACCCGAACCATCCCTCGTTGGCCGAGCTCCGCGAATTATACCGAGCCGTCGTCGTGATCGGTGACATCACGAGGGATGAAGTGCTCCAGCGACTCCGTTTGGGACGGGCGCACAAGGTCCTGCTCATGACCGGAGACGATTTCGCGAACCTCGATGCAGCCGCCAGGATCCTCAGGATGGCTCCTGAACTCGCAGGCGACATCATAGTGCACGTCTCCGACCTTGGCTTCATGCGCGAGACCGCAGATTCCAGCGTGGCACGGGGTTGCGAGATCTTCAATGGGCAGGAATTCGCGGCACGTTACCTCGTGCAGGAGCATCTACTCGGTCGATTCGAGGCCACGCCGTACCAGGATCTCGTCGTACTGGCCGGGTTCGGCCGCTTCGGCCAGACGGTTCTCCACCAACTGCAGGAGCACGCGCGCGGCAGCTTCGGAGAGGTCGTCATCATCGACGAGTACGCGTTCCAGAACGCGCGCACCTTCGAGTATCAGATCGGCTTCGGAGACGACTACGAGCGTTCCGTCATCGACGGCGACATCCTCGCCCCGGACATCTGGACCCGAATCGACGAGGCGATCGACGAGGACGGCAACGACCCGGTCATCGTTCTCGGCTGCGGGGACGACAGCACCAATCTTCATGCCGCTTTCCTGGTGAGTAAGCGATACCCGACCGCGTACACGGTCGTGCGCACATTCCACGCCTCTCCCTTCGCCGTCGAGATCGCAGACGATATGGACGCCCATGCCTTCGACCTCGCCGCATTGATCGAGAAGGGCATGCCACCGCGCTGGTTCTGACTCAGCTCGGTGGGGTGGGTGAGGTGCGCGACTCCAGAGGCCCGTGAGGAGGGCGATCCTGGAGGGGAGAGAGTGACGGGGGTCGGTGCCGTAGTTCGATATGAACCTTCCCCATCAAGTGATCACTGAGAAAGTTATCTTACCTTGGTCACAGGCAGTGAGGACCGTTTACACCTCGGGGAAGGTCATGACGAAGAGTTCGGATGCAGTTCGTCCTCCCCAGCAGCCGAGAACTCCGGTCCGGCCCATAGCGCTGTATCTCCCACAATATCATCCCACGCCTGAGAACGATGAATTCTGGGGGAAGGGTTTCACCGAGTGGACCAACGTAACTTGAGCGAAACCGCTCTACCCAGGCCATGAACAGCCTCGACTACCCGGGGAATTAGGCTTTTACGACCTGAGAATCCCAGAAGTTCGCCAAGCCCAAGCTGACCTGGCCCGCAACCATGGCATCGAGGCGTTCTGCTACTACCACTATTGGTTCGGACGCGGGCGCACTGTCTTGGATGGCCCCTTCAAGTCCGTCCTAGAGTCGGGTGAACCAGATTTTCCATTCTGCCTCTGCTGGGCAAACGAAAGCTGGACAGGAATCTGGTACGGTGAGCCGAAGCGGGTCCTCATCCACCAGGAGTATTCGGGCACGGACGACTACGTCCAACACTTTCGGCATCTACTGCCGGCGTTCAAAGACCGACGCTATATGACTGTCGACGGACGACCGTTGTTCTGTGTCTTCAAGCCCGACAAGATCCCGGACCTGCCGAATTTTCTGGAGACCTGGCGTACCCTGGCAATGTCAGAGGGCCTGCCTGGACTGCACCTTGTCGCCATGACGTGGGACGAGTCGGTGGATCCAATCGCAATGGGCTTTGACGGAGCGATACCACAACCTCGTTATGAGCCAAACGACGCTTTTGCACGCACTTAGCTGCGATTCCTCAACTCGTCAGGCGTCCATCGACATCACCCTCACCTTCGAGGAGTGGATGGTGAACCGTGCGCTCGAGTTCCTCAGGTCTCGCCCTGAACCATCCCCGCGGGCGTCTCCCCGCTGAGGCTTCGGGGACGGGCGAAGAAGCGGCTGTGAAGATCTCCTGTATGCAACAGAAACTCGGGGACTATATGGGGACTGTTGCGAAAAACGGCCAACCCCAAAAGGCTGACCGCTCTCCCTGAATTCTTAAACCACAGCAATGACCCGGGTGGGGCTCGAACCCACGACCTACTGATTAAAAGTCAGTTGCTCTTCCAGCTGAGCTACCGGGTCGCGAAAAGTCTAACCCGCCGCAGGCCCTCGATCTACGGTATCTCGGCTGGCGCCGCATGAACGATCCCTTCCATGGTGACGTCGTTCTGGATCAGACCGCGTCCTGACCCCAGGCACAATTCGAATGCTGAGCTTCGGACGAGCACCCGTCGAGCGAAGGCCTTGGACGGCGCAAAGAGCTTGATCGCGAACGTAGCCTCAGGCATGGGTAACGATAGCGCCTTGAACGGAAGGCAGCGCGCGTGCTCATGCTGGAACTCGAATCATCGTGTAAGCGAATTCTCCCAAGCGTTTTCGCGGCACCAGTCGGGGCCAAGTACCTTCCTCTAACCCTTCTCTCCCAACCGACCTCGCCCTTGGCTCTGAGCTCTTCGGATCAGTCCAGTCTTCGCCGCACAGCAGTCATCGTCGCGTTGATGGCCGCAGGCGAAACGGTGTTTCTCCTCCCCTTCGTGCTGGCGCGGATTTTCCGTCCGACGTTCCTCGACGTGTTCGAGATCACGAACCTCGAGCTGGGAATCGCGTTCTCCGCGTACGGTATGGTGGCGATGGCCGCCTACTTTGCAGGTGGGCCCCTCGCGGATCGCTACTCGGCGCGATCCCTGATGACGACGGCCCTCGTGACCACGGGTCTCGGAGGCATCGTCCTCAGCACCATACCAACGCCAGAGGTCATGAACGTTCTTTGGGGCGTATGGGGTGCAACGACGATCCTCCTTTTCTGGTCGGCGATGCTTCGAGCTACGCGGGAGTGGGGCGGCCCACACACCCAGGGCCGGGCGTATGGCCTTCTCGACGGCGGACGTGGCTTGCTCGCTGCCCTCATTGCCTCCGCTGCAGTGCTCGTGTTCGCTGTCCTCCTCCCTGTCGCTGCTGACGTGGCGACACCAGAGCAGAGGGCGGACGCATTCTCCGGGGTCATCTGGGCTTTCACGGGCTTCACACTTCTGGTCGCCGCGCTCGTCTGGCTGATCGTCCCAGCGGGTGCGCCAACGAAGGGAGCCGATGGCCGGCCTCGACTCTCACTCACAGGGGTTAAGGCCTCCATGCGCATGCCCACCGTGTGGCTTCAGGCGGTGATCGTGGTGTGCGCCTACGTCGGGTACAAAGCAACCGACGACTTTTCGCTGCTCGCACGCGACGCGCTCGGATACGACGATGTACAGGCCGGAATGATCGGGACGCTGTCTTTCTGGATCCGGGCGATCGCTGCGGTCGCCGCGGGCTACCTGGCGGATCGGATCGACTCATCGCGCGTGATCCTGTGGGGCTTCGCGTTACTGACGGCCGGCAGCCTCCTGATCGCCTCCGGCCTCCTCGTCCCGGGTGTCGCCTGGATGCTGATCGCCACCATCGTCGCCACGAGTGTCGGCGTCTACGCGTTGCGCGGTGTCTACTTCGCCCTTCTGGCGGAAGGCGCGGTACCCGTCGCCTACACAGGAAGTGCGATCGGCGTCGTCTCGCTCATCGGCTTCACACCGGACGTCTTCATGGGACCGTTGATGGGGGTGCTCCTCGACGGCTCACCGGGCGTGCTGGGCCACCAGCACGTCTTTGCCTCGGTCGCAGCTTTCGGCCTCGTGGGCTGGATCGCGACCGTAGTATTCAGGAGGCTCCGACCGACGGATACCACCGCTACGGCCACCGTGGCCTAGTTCCTAAGGCCGTGCCGCCCGGCGTCCAGCGCAGACTCCGGCGCAGGACCGCCACGGGTGAACATCTCCGTCCACATATCGGAAGATATGAACTTGGTCACGCCAGCGATGGCCATCCCCGCTCCGGCTGCGATCGTGACAAAACACAGAAGGATGGTACCAGCCTCGGCCGCCGCGTCGGGACTCATCGCAATCCCCTAGGTACATGCACGGACGGACGGCCCGTAATCGACCGAATTGTGGGGGACGAGCCTCTTATCGATTCTCCGGCCGATGAAACGACCCTTCCTGTACACAAAGCCGGATTTTTGTCTCATGCAGTGGAATCGAGTTGTTCGCGTTGGAGCCCTCGCCCTCGCGCCCGCCGCCCTCATCGCGTGTGAGGACGAGATCACGAACCCCGAGGACCAGTTCATTGAAGGACAGATCGTCCTCGACGCTTCGTCCCCCGTCGCGTTCACGCATTTCACCTTCGCCGACGGCGGATCGATCGTCCCTGTGACCGATCCTGCCTCGTCGACCGACTGGGATATGGCGTTTCGGCGTTTCGGCGTGAAGCTGAACGGAGGCGTTGCCGGCCCCGGCACCGTGGCGGGAGCCAACCTCGCGAACAACGCGTCGGCCACGGATGCTGAGGTCGTCCTGTTCACGCCGTCGGGTGCCGCAGCGGCGTTCGAAGCCGTGACCGCAGCCGACATTTCCGGTGCCACGTTCCTTGAGGATGGCCTGGTGGAGGACGTCACGGGGCCGTGGTTCCGGTTCGACTTCCTCTCGAACAATCTGGTCGCGAACCCGGGAGCGGCGTGGAAAGTGCAGGAGGCCGACGGTGGCTTCTCCGTCGTTCGGATCGCCGAACTCGTCATGGCGGGTCAGACGCCGTCGAGCATCACCGTCGAGTACCGGCATCAGGACGCTGGTGGCTCACTCGGTTCCGCCGAAACCGTTGTAGTCGATCTGACGAGGGGACCGGGGTTTGTCGATCTGAGCTCTGGATCGGTTGTGGCACCAACCGCCTGTGACTGGGATCTGTCCTTGAGTCCCTTCTTCACGATCGAGTTCAACGACGCTTGTAGTGCCGGCACGTTCCCGCTCGATCCCACAGAGGATTTCAACGCATTGACGAACGCGGACGATGCCCCGGAGTACGGTGCGTTTCTCTCTGCCATCAGTGGTGCGTTCCCCGGGACGATCGAGGGCGCCGGGGGCGTGTTCTGGTACAACATTCAGGGCAATCAGCGCCTCTGGCCCACGCACAATGTCTTCCTCGTCCGCGTTGGGTCGTCGGTCTTCAAGGTTCAGGTGGTCGACTACTACAGTTCGACGGGCGACTCCGGCTTCCCGACGTTGAGGTTCGAGCAGATCCAGTGATCGCCAGGAGTCTGGTCGCTGTCGCGACCGGATTGCTCCTCGCGGGGCCCTTGTCGGCCCAGGACGGGCGTGTCATTGATCCGCTCTCCGGGGCCGGCATTGCCTTCGCCGAGATCTCTTGGCATCCCGGGGACCCGGAGGCCGACCCGGCTGCGCGCATCGAGACGAAGTTGAACGGGCGCTTCACTCTTCCCTACGACTGGCGCGCTCCCGGATGGATCGAGGTGCGCTCGCTAGGCCACCAGACGCTCAGGCTCTCGTTTGACGACGCGGCAGCCCTGGACTGGAGTTTTGTCCTCGACGCGGACCCACTCGAGCTCGAGTCCGTGCTCGTCACGGCAGGCGCCCGCTCCCAGCGACGCTCGGAGATCGCGGTTCCGATTGTCCAGATTACGGCCGAAGAGATTCTGATCTCCGGTGCGGCATCCGCAGATCAACTCCTCGACGAGCTCCCCGGCCTGCAGTCTGCGCCCAAGGCTCCGGTGGGGTCGACCATCCAGATTCGTGGGATCGGCGACGCCCGGGTTCTCCTGCTGATAGATGGCCAGCCTGCCAACGGCGCGCTGCTCGAAGACCGGGATCTGAGCCGGATCTCGCTGTCGGGCGTTGAGCGTGTGGAAGTCGTAAAGGGTCCGCTCTCGACACTCTATGGATCTGACGCGCTCGGCGGTGTCATCAACGTGATCACCCGGACGCCCGAGCGGGGATTCAAGGCTGAGGCGCGTGCCCTGTCCGGCTCAGGTGGTCGGTATCAGGGAGACGTCACCGTATCGGGCGGCGGCCCCGTGGTGGTTCGCGCGACGGGGAGCTGGCGTCAGCAGGACCAAGTGCCCGGTCTCGATGGGACTGCCGACGCCTTTGCGCGCGTCTGGGACTTCAAGTCCACTGTGCGCGCCGGCGACTCTAACGGTGTGCGCGCCCGGGCCGATATTTCGTATCTGCGGGAGCGTCAGCGTTGGCCGGTCGGCGGAGGATTCTCTGGCTTCAACGACAACGAAGGTCTCACAGGGTGGGCGGAAATGACCCTCCCGGGTCTGGGCGGAGACTGGACGGTACGGACCCTGGCCCAGGGGTACGAGCACCTCTTTCGGCGTGCCCGTGGTGACGCACCCATCTCGGGCAACGACGACGAGAAGCAGGTAGAAGACCTCTGGAAGGCCAGTGTCCTGCACGCGCGGACGATCGGGGGGCACAACATCGACATTGGTGTTGAGGGGTCACGGCGCTCGATCGAGTCTCCCGACAAGATCCTCGAGGACCAGGCGGCGGACGACCAGTTCGAGGTTTTTGGCCAGGACGCATGGACGATGGGATCCACGACCGTGACGGGTGGCGTACGGGGCACCGTCAACGACCGCTGGGGCAACGCCGTCTCACCCACCCTCGGTCTCACCACCATGCCCGGATCGGACGTTCGCCTGCGAGCACTCGTCGGCCGCGGCTTCCGCGCGCCCTCGTTCAAGGAACTGGCATGGGATTTCGCCAACCTCGGGGCCGGGTACACGGTTCAGGGCTCGCCTGATCTCGAACCGGAGCGTTCCTGGAACATAACAGCCGGGGTCGACTGGGCTCCGTCCGCGCGCTTCACCGTAGGCTTCGAAGCCTACACGAATCGGATCACGAACCTCATCGAGACTAGCTTCATCGGGAACAACCCGTCAGGGCTGCTGATCTTCTCGCCCAGCAATCTCTCCGAGGCCCGAACGCAGGGCGTCGAAGTGTCGACATCCGGGCGTCTGGGGAGATGGGAAGCGATCGCGGAGTACGTGCTGCTCGACGCGAAGTCCCTGGAAGACGAGCTGCCTCTGGACCGACGGTCAAAACACTCCGGACGTGTGCGCGTCGGGCGGACCCTGCCTGTGCTCGACGGCCTGCGTCTGCATGTCACCACGGTGCTGACGGGGGACGCTCCGATCGTGGCCATCGACGAATTCGGCCAGCGGGACGTGCTCGGCATTCAGGAGCGCTTCGTCTCCGTGGATGTGCAGAGCACGCTCCAGCTACCCCGCGGACTTCACCTCGTGTTCGGCGTAACCAACCTGCTCGATGCTCGCCCCGATGGCTGGCTGGCGGTCATCGAGCGTCAGTTCCGCCTCGGTCTCGAAGCGCGCGACCTCTTCTAGCTGATCGTCCAGCCGAGCCCGGTCGTACCCCCGACGACCGGAAGCATGATAGATGTCCCCATCAGGTCGATCTGAAGCTCCGTGCCGGGTTCAGGCCACAGCGTGAACTGCGGATCGCTCGAGAAGATCATCAGACCGATGCGCTGGCCGGCAGGGATGATCTGATCGTCCGGCTGCAGGTCGAAGGTCAGCTCACGGAACTCGCCGGGAGTGAGCGGCGTGCTCTCCCGCAGCGACCCCTCGTTCTGGGGATCAGCCCATCCACGGGTGATGAGGTTGTCATTGATCGAGGCTCCGTCGATCCACGGTAGCGAGACGAGCCAGACGGACAGGTTCGCTGCTTCAGCGTTCGCCGCGACCCGGACCGTCAGCGTGGCTACACCGGACAGATGGACATCTTGCGTGAGTTCGGGCGTCGCGTAGAGCAGACGATTCATGGACGCGGCAGCGGCGGCGTGCGCCGCACCGTCGACGCTGACGTCGTCGGTGAGGCCTTCGATACCGGAATCGGTCGAAGCCGCAAGCGACAACGTCCCGACCTCGTTACCGCTACCAGTCGGATACAGCATGACCGACTCGGCCTCGGGGTTCGGATAGTCGTCATACGCGGTAGGCTCGTTCCCCTGTACCCCCTCACGCACGATCCATGCTTTTGGATCGTTCTCTACCCCGTTCTCGACATCGTACACGTAGCGGGTGAACCAGCGATTCATCTGTTCGAGCGGAGGAGGGCCACCATGTCCACCCTGGTGGTAGAAGATCTGGAGCGGCACCCCTCGGTCCTTGAGCGCCTCGGAGATCCGGTAGCTGTGCTCGGGCATCACGTTCCAGTCGTTGAATGCGTGCGCCATAAGCGTCGCGGCTTGCACACCGTCGATCACATTCAGGTAATCGCGGCCATACCAGAAGTCGTTGTAGTCACCGCTGACCCGGTCCCGACCCTCGGCCATCTCCGTGTCACGCACATTCTCGTTGCACCACGCACGGCGCTCGGGGTCTCCAGAGTTGATGAAGTCGTACAGGACATCCACGTCTTCACCCAGAAACCCTCCGGGTGCGCGTACCAGCCCGTTCGAGCGGTAGTAGTGGTAGTACGACGTGTTGGGTGCGACCGGAATGATCGCTTCCAGACCGTCCACACCCGTCGTCGCGGCTGCGAGCGGCAGGGTACCGTTATACGACGTGCCGGTCATGCCGACCTTACCGGTCGTCCAGTACGCCTCGACCTCCTCTCCCCCAACGGGCTCGGTGTAGGCCTTGGCGCGCCCGTTGAGCCAGTCGATCACCGCCTTGGGCGCCAGCGACTCGTTCATGCCGCCGACTGTCGGGCACCCTTGGGAAAGACCTGTTCCGGGCGACTGCGAGTGCACGACTGCAAAGCCCCGCGGCACCCATGTGCCGACGTGAGAATTCGAGATCGTCGGGCGGCGGCTCTGCTGAGCGATCGATGGCATATCACCCCGAACCGGCGGCTCCACGCCGATCTCATGTTCGACGTTCCAGAAGTACTCGGATGCCGTCGTCCCCACCCCCGAGTAGTACGGCGACGACTCGTAGACGACAGGCACGAGAAGGCCTTCCGAGTCGGTCTGAGCCTGGCGTGTGACGTCCACGTGCACCCGATCGGGCCGTCCGTCGCCATCGGAGTCGAACTCCGTCTGAACCCAGAGGTCATGACGGATCCAAGCCTCCGGGTCGGCAAAGGCGTCGACGATCTGGGCCTGCCCATCTTCGAAGACAGGGCGTGCCCCCACGGACGGTGCCTGAGCCGCAACCGGCACGGCGACGAGGGCGAGCGAAGCTCCGAGGACGAATCTGATTGCGGTCGACGAACGGGTCATAGTGTGTGGTCCGAAGGAACAGAAGATCGGCGCCAAACTACCGATCGGCGATACCGCTGTCATAACCGAAATCCAGATCGAGGGCGCCGTGCCTAGATCCCGAGGTCGTACTGCAGACCTGTGAAAGTCAACCGATGATGGGGCGTCAAGCCGAGAGCTTCGATCGCGCTGCGGTGCTCCGCCGTGCCGTACCCCATGTTTCGCTCCCAACCATACCCGGGGTGCCGGGCCGACAACCGGTGCATGAGTCGATCTCGGACGACCTTGGCGACGATCGAAGCGCACCCGATCGAGTGGATGAGCGCGTCCCCGCTCACCACCGCCTCATGTTCTCGTTCAAGCCACTTCACCGGCAGCCCATCCACGACGACAGCACAGTCAGCGTGCGGCAGCCGACTCAGCGCGCGCTGCATCGCGACCGTAGTCGCCCGCAGGATGTTCCGCTGGTCGATCTCACGGACGGACGCCGCGCCGATCCCATAGCTGAGCGCCGACGACGTAATCACGGCGTAGAGCTCCTCGCGCGTGACGGCCGAAAGCTGCTTCGAGTCGTCCGCGCCCTCGACATGCATCCCTTCAGGAAGGATGACAGCGGCAGCCACCACCGGGCCGGCCAGAGGCCCCCGCCCAGCCTCGTCGACTCCCGCGACCAAACGACCGCGGCCCCAGAACCGCTTCTCGTACTCGAGGAGGTCCCGGGGCCGCGTCGACCCTGAATCGTCCGGCTTCAATGCCGGCTCGATCAGCGAGCGGAGCGCTTCTCCGCGATGCGGGCGGCCTTACCACGGCGGCCACGCAGATAGTAGAGCTTCGCACGGCGCACGCGACCACGGCGAACGACCTCGACACCGCTCACGGTTGGGGCATGGAGTGGAAAAATACGCTCGACGCCGACGCCGCTGGAGATCTTGCGGACAGTGAACGTCTCGTCGACGCCACCACCCTTGCGACCAATGCAGACACCCTCGAACACCTGGATGCGCTCTTTGGCTCCCTCGCGCACGAGGTAGAGCACGCGAACGGTGTCGCCCGGAGAGAATTCCGGGGTTTCGTCCCGGAACTGCTCTTTTTCGAGTTCTTTGATGATGTCGGTCATGATCGACTCCAACGACACGTTCACAGGTCTTCCAAAACAGACTCCCAAGATAATGAGGTCTGTCATGGACGTGAACCCCGGAGACGCCCAATTTGCACGTTCCGCTCGCAGACTTCTGCGCCCACGAGCCTTCCAGCCTCCCCACCGTCATGATCTGGCCTGCGAACCCGATGGATTCCCGACTTCTCACCGCCGCCGGACTGTTCCGACACCACCGGATCACCGCGTCGGTGCTGAGCATGCTGACGCTGGTCACTCTGACCGGCTGCGGCACCGGAGACGACTCGTCCGGACGGATCGAGAATACGGCCGACACGGCACTGCCTGATTCGGAGTGGACCCGGGCGCAGCGACTCGAGTCCCTGCTATCGACTCTGGCCGCCGACTCGATGGAGGGACGACGCACCGGTACGCCGGGCGCCCACCGTGCCGCCAGGTTCCTTGCAGCCGAACTGGCGCGGTACGGAATCGAGCCCGCGGGAGACGACGGCAGCTACCTGCAGACGGTGCCAATGGCCCGAATCACTCAGGATACGGACAACGGTGAGCGCGAGCAGTATGTGATGGAGATCGACTACGAAGAGTGGGACGCCCTACCACCAGCCTCCATCATGACGACGGAGTCCAACGTGATCGGCGTTATCCGCGGATCAGACCCAGAGGTTGCCAACGAAGCGATCGTCCTGGGTGCACACTTCGACCACGTGGGGATCGGCGCCGCGGTCCCGGACGAAGCAGGCGTAGCCGACTCCATCTACAACGGAGCCGACGACGATGGATCGGGCACGGTCGCCGTACTCGAAATCGCCCGTGAGCTCATGCGGGGTGCGCCGCCGCGCCGCACGGTCGTCATCCTTCTCAGCACAGGTGAAGAGATGGGCCTGTTGGGGACGAGGTATTACATCGCCAACCCGGTCATTCCGATGCACCAGACCGTCGCGGACCTCCAGATCGAAATGATTGGCCGTCCGGATGACGCGGTAGGTGGCTTCGGGCGAGCGTGGCTCACCGGGTACGAGCGGACGACCATGGGCGACCAGCTGGCCGCGGCAGGTTCTCCGATTGTCCCGGATCCGCGCCTCGAGCAGAATTTTTTCTTCCGTAGCGACAACATCGCGTTCGCCGTGCTCGGAATTCCGGCGCATACCCTCTCGTCGTTCGGCCTGCACACGGACTACCACCAGCCGTCCGACGAAGTCGAGCTGGTCGACTTCGACCACATGGCTGCGCTGGTGGATGCAGCCGTGGACGCCGTTCGCTTCCTGGCAGACGGACCGAAGCCGGACTGGAAGGAAGGCGGCCGCGAGGGGCTCGAGAACTTCTAGGCCTCGCGGTCCCGTGTGAGCCGCTCGGCTTCCGACTGTCGCCACGCCTCAATTTTCGCATGGTCACCGGAGAGCAGGATCTCCGGCACTACATGTCCTCGATACTCGGAAGGTCGCGTATAGGAGGGCGCGGACAGGCGGCGACCGTCATAAAAGGAGTCCGTGGCCGCGGCGTCATGATCGCCGATCGCACCAGGAAGCAAGCGAACCACCGCGTCCGTGACGGCGAGGGCGCCGATCTCTCCACCCGAAACGACGAAATCACCGAGTGAGATCTCGTCCGTCGCCAGATGATCGGCGACCCTCTGATCGACGTCCTTGTAGTGACCGCAGAGCAGCGTCAGCTCCGGCTCGACACTGAAGCGGACCGCATCCTCGTGTCGGAACGGGCGTCCGCGCGCCGAGAGCAGCACGATCGGACCCCCGGGGGCGAGATCCTCCACCGCTTCGAAGAACGGCTCAGGCTTCATGACCATGCCGGCACCGCCCCCGTACGGAAGGTCGTCTACCGTGCGATGACGGTCATGCGTGTAGTCACGCAGGTCGATCAGCTGGTACTCCACCAGCCCGGATACAGCCGCCCGAGCAGGAATTGAGAGACCCAGCGGCCCCTCGAAGAAGCCTGGAAAGATCGAGACGATATTGATCCGCATGGTCATAGATCGAGCAGCCCGCTTGGAGGATCGATCACCAGTCGTCGCGCTTCTACGTCCACCTCGACCACGATCTCTGGCCGGTAGGGGATCATGAGGACCCCGCGCTCGCCGCGCACCTCGAGCAGGTCAGCCGGCCCCATCTCGTAGACCTCCGACACCATTCCGACCGCATCGCCATCCACCGTCTCGACCGTCATATCGAGCAGCTGATGGTAGAAGACCTCTCCGTCGGCGAGCGGTTCGAGCTCGTCGATCGGTAGAAATAGATAACGGCCCTGAAGCTGTTCTGCTTGAGTCCGATCGGTGACGCCACCAAAGACGACCAGCGCCCCCTTCGGAGACATGCGGACGGATTCGATCCGCAGAGGGGGCAGATCAGGATCCGGTGCGTCGTCGTTCGGACCCCCCAATGACAGAACCATCCCGGGAGCAAAGGCGCTCGCGGGATGGTCGGTTAGCAACCCGCAGAGAAATTCTCCGCGCGTGCCATGAGGCCGGGCTAGATGACCGACGACGAGGTGAGTCGGGTCCTTACGACCCATGGTGACGCGTTGCCCGAGGGTTACTCGGACTTCTCCTCGTCTTCCTCACTGGCCTCGGCCTCCTCGGCCTCGGCGGCAGGTGCCTCGTCAGCTTCGGCAGCGGGCTCGTCTTCAGACGCAGCTTCCGCCGCCTCTGCTTCAGAAGCCTCACCAACAGCGTCCTCTTCAGCAGCCTTCGCCTCGGCAGCAGCGGCCTCTTCGGCAGCCTTCGCCTCGGCAGCAGCGGCCTCTTCGGCAGCCTTCGCCTCGGCGGCCTTGTCGGCAGCAGCCTTCGTCTCTGCAGCACGCCTGGCTGCGAGCTCCTCGGCCTTCTTGCCCTTGGCTTCCTCGGGATCTTCCACGCCGACAGCGACGATTTCATCGCCACCCCTGCGGGCTTTGTCGATGAGCGACGTCATGGTCCGGGACGGGCTCGCACCCTCGCTGATCCAGTAGTCGACCCGCTCGAGGTCGATGACCAGACGGGCGGGGTTCGCGAGTGGCTTGTAGTAGCCGAGCGTCTCGACGAAACGACCGTCGCGCGGCGAAGCGCTATCGGCCACGACGACCCGGTAATGGGGCTTCTTCTTCCGGCCCATGCGGCGGAGGCGAATACGTGCAGGCATCTTTTAAGTCTGTGGTGTTTCTGGCGATGGAGCGACGGTCGAGCCGACGCGCCCGTCTCCGGTCGAACCCGGAAAAAGGGCAGACGCAAACAATAAAAGCGTCCGCATGGCCTGTACAGCGATGGAGGTTCGGTAACACCGCCTGTTGGAGCTTGCTCGCTATCTCCCGAACGGCATCCGCGGCATGCCTGGAACTCCTCCACCACCGCCCATGTCGCCCATCATACCGCGCATCTGCTTCATGAATTTCTGCATTTCCTTGAACTGCTTCATGAGACGGTTCACCTCGGATACCGGGCGGCCGCTGCCCTTCGCGATCCGAGCTCGGCGCGAGCCGTTGAGGATTTTCGGATTACGGCGCTCCTCCAGCGTCATGGACAGGATGATCGCCTCCACGTGCCTGAATCGCTTGGGATCCATATTCGCCGCGGGGATCTTCATCTTGTTCGCGCCGGGGATCAGTTTCATGAGCTGATCGAGCGGACCCATCTTCTGGATCTGGCTCATCGCGACGAGGAAGTCCTCGAGCGTGAAGCGACCCGACATCATCTGCTTCTGCAGCCGCTCCTGATCCTCCTCATCCACCGCGACCTGCGCGCGCTCGACCAGACCGACCACGTCGCCCATCTGGAGTATACGACCGGCGAGACGTTGAGGATCTGCAGTGTCGAGATCATCGATGCCTTCGCCGACGCCAAGGAACTTGATGGGCCGCCCGGTGACACCTCGAATAGAGAGCGCCGCACCACCCCGAGCGTCACCATCCATTTTGGTCATGACCACGCCAGTGAGACCGAGCGCGTCCTCAAAGCCCTGGGCGATGGTCACGGCTTCCTGACCCGTCATGGCATCGGCGACAAGCAGGATCTCCTGGGGCTGAACGGCGTTCCGGACCTTGACCAGCTCGTCCATGAGGGCGTCGTCTATCTGCAGACGACCCGCGGTATCGACAATGAGAGTCGAGTGCTTCGACTCGGTTGCGCGCTCCTTCGCGGCAAGTGCGGTCGCGACGGGGTCACCGCCGAACTCTCCGACGAACACCTCCGCACCAATCTGCTGACCGAGTGTCTGAAGCTGCTCGATCGCGGCGGGACGCTGGAGGTCACACGCTGCAAGCAGCGGCGAGCGCCCTTCCCGCCCCAGGCGCCGGGCGAGCTTCGCCGCAGTCGTCGTCTTACCGGCCCCCTGAAGGCCGACCATGAGAATGACCGTCGGGCCACTTGTCGCCTTTTCGAGGGTGGGGTGATCGTCACCGAAGAGGTGCGCCAGCTCGTCATGAACGATCTTTACGAGCTGCTGGCCAGGTGAAACAGCCTTCAGGACCTGCTCGCCGAGCGCGCGCTCCTGAACCCGGCCAAGGAACTGACGGGTGACCTTGAAGTTGACGTCGGCCTCGAGGAGGACCCGCCGGACCTCGCGCAGACCCTCCTTGATCATCGGCTCGGTGAGCACACCCCGCTGCCGAAGCTTCTTCAGCGCTCCGTCGAGTTTTGAGCCGAGTTCGTCGAACATTCCTGTCTGGCCTCCGACTACCCATTGCTGACGTGCGCCCAGGGGGGCGAATTCGCGCTCTGAAAGCTAGTGCAGGCCATCAGAGGTGTGGAGCCCGCCGCAATGGTACTCTGGCATTAACTTTGCAACGCAAAGCATATTGTGCGTCCAATCCGGGTACGGAACAGTTGAGAGGCACGCATCGCATTCGAGGGTACGTGGACGATCATACCGAGCGAACATCGATGACTGCGCTGACCGAATTTCTCTTTTCCATGCCTGCACAGCGGAAGGTGGGCTCGATCGTCCGGTGGTGGGAGAAACGCCGACTTCCCTACAACCTGATGGTCGGAGCCGCGGGCGTGGCGTCGGTCGTCTGGATTGCGATCGCCGAGTTGATTGCGCCGGGCGGGCCCGGGCTCATCCTGGTCCCGTGGCAACCGATCGTTTTGTTCGGTGTGGGAGCGAACGTATTCTACACCCTCGGCTCCATGATCGAATCGATCGCGCACAAGATCTGGGGCAACGAAATGCTTCCGATCGGACCGGGCCTCTACCGAATGGGCCTGACCTTTTCCGTAGGCCTCGCCCTCTTGCCCGGTATGATCTTCACGGTCTCCATGATCGTCCGCGTGATCCTCGCGATCGTCGGAGTGATCTGACGGGCGTCAGTCGACGAGGATGATCTGGCTGCGTTGGGTCCCGACCGATACGAAGCGCACCGGCGCGTTCGTCAGTTCCTCGATCCGATCCAGGTACGCTCGCGCATTCGGCGGCAAGTCTTCGATCCGACGTACGTCGCAGGTCGACGAATTCCAACCGGGCATCGTCTCGTAGACCGGCTCGATCTCGGCGAGCGACCAAGTGTCAGCCGGGAAGAACTCCCGTGTCTTGCCATCCGGCGTACGGTACGCAGTCGCGATCTTCACCTCGTCGAGGGTGTCGAGCACGTCGAGCTTGGTCACCGCGATCCCCGTCAGACCGTTCACCTGAGAGGCGAAGCGTGTCAGAACGGCGTCGAACCAGCCGCAACGCCGCGGCCGGCCGGTGGTCGCACCGAACTCGCCACCCAGCGCACGAACGTGTTCGTCCATCTCCGGGGACATCGCGCTCGGCAACGGTCCCTCGCCCACCCGAGTCGTATAGGCCTTCACGATGCCGATCACCTCCGTGATCTGGGTCGGCCCGATCCCGGTTCCCGTCGCTGCCCCACCAGCTGTCGTGTTGGACGACGTGACGAAAGGATACGTCCCGTGATCGAGATCCAGAGCGGTGCCCTGTGCTCCCTCAAGCAGAACATGCCGGCCTGACCGCAGCGCGGCGCTGATCTCCGGACCGACATCGGTGGCGATGGAGAGAAGTCGCTCGCTCAGCGCCAGGGTCTCATCCATGGCCCGATTGAGTTCGTCAGTACTTGCCCCAAGGTGTTCGAGGCGGGCCACGACACGGGCCTTCGCGGCATCGATGCGCTCCGCGAGGCGCTCCGGGTTGAGAAGGTCGGCGGTACGAATACCTCGGCGTCCCGCTTTGTCCTCATACGCGGGGCCGATGCCGCGACCGGTGGTGCCGATCTTGGTATCCGCAGCGAGCTCGACCGCCTTGTCGAGGAAGCGGTGATACGGCATCAGGAGCTGAGCCCGGTAGCTCACCCCGACCCGGCCCTCGATATCGATACCACGCTCGAGAATCGCGTCGTACTCTTCAAAGAACTGCTGGACGTCGAGGACGACACCGTTACCGAGCAGACAGCGGCGGCCTTCATGGAGGATCCCCGACGGGATCTGGTGGAGGACGAACTCTTCCTCCCCGACATGGACCGTGTGGCCCGCGTTGGCGCCACCCTGGTATCGAGCCACGATGTCGACCCGCTCAGCGAGCACGTCGACAATCTTGCCCTTCCCTTCGTCGCCCCACTGGCATCCAACGATGACAGTGCAGGAGCCCTGATCCGACATGGTGTCCTCTGTGCCCGACAAAAAAGAAACGGGCCCGTCCCTGCTGGAGGGATGGGCCCGTGACTGGTGTATCCTTTGGGAAAAGCTACCCGGGGCTCATAGGGGTGTCAACGCGATTTTGAGACGCTCAGACCCCCGCTGGCATAAGCAGATCAGCATCCTGGAGAATGCCCCGTATGGCCTCGATCCGGTCCTCGGGAGCGGCTCGAAGCGGGGGTCGCGGAGACCCGCCGTGTAAACCAAGCAGGTCGAGTGCGGCCTTTACACCGGGCACGCCCATACCACCCACGATCTGCTGATGCACCGGTGCGATGCGCGCCTGAAGCGCCGCCGCATCAGCGTCACGACCCTCTGCGTGTGCCTTCGCGATCTCCGCCGCCTCCGCTGAGGCCATGAGCCCGACCGCGACGATCCCACCCACGCAGCCGCCCTGCATGGCCGGGTGGAGAATCGCACCACTTCCGACCAGCACCTGGAAGCCGTCGGCGGTCGCCCCGACGAGTTCGACCGCGAGATCGAGCTGCCCACGAGAGTCCTTGATGCCGACGATGTTCGGATGCTCCGAAAGCCGACCGATCAAATCCGCGGAGAACTCGAGCGTGCTGAGTCGGAGCGGAACCTGATAGATGAGCACCGGAACCGGGGAGGCCTCGGCCACCGCCGCGAAGTGATCCGTCAGAACGTCGTCGGACATCGCGCCTTTGAAGTACGCGGGCGGGCTCACCAGCACCGCGTCGGCGCCGGCTGTCGCAGCCTGCTGCGTGAGCCGGATCGTGTGCCGCGTGGATTCCGAGCCCGTGCCCGCGATCACGATCGCGTTCTGAGGAACGACGTCCGCCGCCGCCTCGACCAGCATCGCTCGCTCTTCCTCGTCGAGGAAGACGGACTCACCGGTGGACCCCGAGATGAGAACCCCGGATACCGGGTTCTCGCACCAGCGCGTGAGATTAGCCCGGAAGGCGGCAACGTCGACGTCGCCGGTTCCCGGGTCGAAGGGTGTCGTGACGGGAAGAAAAGCCCCGCTTAGATCAATCATACCATCGGCCATTGCCATCAGTCTCCCACAATGTTGGTCATTTCGTCTGCAAGTCCCTGCATGCCCTGCGGGCCAGCACCAGTCACCCCACCGCCGGTCGCAGCGCTTAACATATTCATCTTCAAATCGAAGTCGGACGGATTGTTCGCCGCTGCTTTCGCAATCTGGAACTCCACCTCGTTCGACTTCACGAGCTCCATGAGGTGCTGATCAAAGGTCTGAGAGCCGTAGTGACTGCGCCCTTCCTCGATCAGATCATGGATCTCTTCCATACGCTCCGGGTCACGCAGGCAGTCCCGTATCGTCGACGTCATCAGCATGACCTCCATCGCAGCGACCCGACCACCTTCCCGCTTCTGCACGAGGCGCTGCGACGCAACGGCCTGCAACGATTCGGATAGCCGGACACGGATCATCTCCTGCTCGCTCGGTTCGAAGATCGCGATGATCCGGGCGATCGTCTGAACAGCGTTCTTCGTGTGCAGAGTGGAAATAACCAGATGACCCGTTTCCGCTGCCTTGAGCGCCGTCTCGATGGTCGTCTTGTCGCGCATCTCACCGATCAGAATGACGTCGGGATCCTGGCGAAGCACACTGCGCAGGCCAGACTCGAACGAGTCGGTGTCCGTCCCGATGTCACGCTGGGTGATCGAGCACTGGTCGTCGCGGTGCAGGAACTCGATCGGGTCTTCCAGCGTGACGATGTGGAGCCGCTTGTTGCGGTTCATCCAGTTGATCATCGCCGCCATCGTCGAACTCTTACCAGCGCCCGTGACGCCCGTGACCAGGATCATACCACGCTCGAGGCCCGCGATCTTGTTGATGATCGGGGGCAGGCCGAGGTCCTCGACGGAAGGAATCTCGATCGGGATCGAGCGCAGGACGATCATCGGGGATCCGCGCTGCTTCAGAATGTTTACGCGGAAACGACCTACGCCCGGGATACCCCAAGAGCAGTCGTAGTCGCAGAGCCTGTCGAAATTGTCACGATCCTCGTGATCCGGGATCAGCTGCATGGCGATCCCCTTTACCTGCTCGATCGTGAGCTTCTGCTGCGTCAGCGGCTGGAGATTACCATGAACCCGGGCTCGCATGAAGTCGCCAGCCTTGATGTGAATATCACTCGCACCACGTTCCACGGCGGCCTTGAACAGTTCCTGCATGAACTACTCTCCTCAACCGATCAGGATCGAGCGAAGATAGGCAACCGAGAGCCAGAGCGCGATTCCAGGGAGTCCGCGCGACGGCAACAGATTCAAGCCTCAGAAGACGGGCCTAGCTGATCGCGCTGCGCCAGTCGAGGCCCATCCGCTCGCGGACCTCCGCCATCGTCTGGCGGGCAATCACGCTCGCTCGCGCCGCCCCATCATCCAGAATTTCCCGCACGCGCTCAGGCTTCGCATGGAACTCGGCCGCTCGCTCGCGGAACGGTTCGAAGGCATCCGCGATGTTGTCCGAGAGGATCCGCTTGCAGTCCACGCACCCGATGGTCCCGGCGCGGCACCGCGTCTCGATATCGGCCTGCGTCTCGATGTCCGTAAAGAATTTGTGGAGCGAGTACACGTTGCAGACGTCCGGGTCACCCGGATCATCACGGCGCACCCGCTGCGGATCGGTCACGGCCGTGCGCACCTTCGCCCAGACCGCATCAGCGTCTGCGAGCACAGGAATCGTGTTGTCGAGCGATTTGCTCATCTTGGCTTCACCGTCGAGGCCCATGATTCGACCTACGTCCTCGGCGATCAGCGGCTCGGGCTCGGGGAACGTCTCCGCGTAGGCCACGTTGAACTTCCGCGCGACATCACGTGTCATTTCGAGATGCTGCTTCTGGTCCTCGCCGACCGGGACCGCGTCCGCCTGATAGAGGAGGATGTCAGCGGCCTGTAGGATCGGGTAGTTGAGGATACCAGCAGGAATCGACTCGAAGCGCTGCGACTTGTCCTTGAACTGGGTCATGCGCTCAAGATCGCCCACGGGCGTGATCGCATTGAAGAGCCATGCGAGCTCGGTGTGCTCTGGCACATCCGACTGCACGAAGATGATCGCCTTCTCGGGGTCCAGTCCCACGGCGAGATACGAGATCGCCAGGTCCAGGACGTTGCGCGGGAGTTCCCCGGGGTCACCACCGGCGGTGATGGCATGCTGGTCCACGATGCACCAAATGCAGTCGTAGTCGTCCTGCATGCCGACCCAACGGCGCAGCGCGCCGAGGTAGTTGCCGAGGTGCGCTTCTCCAGACGGCTGCATGCCGCTGAAGATGCGCTTCTTCCTTCCGCTGGAATCCGGGCTGGTCATCGGAGGGTCCGTAGTCGCGAAGTGAAACGGGAGGGCTAAGTTAGCGGCGGCTGGATCGGTGGGCACCTCGATCCGGCTCGAGCCCGCTGCTAACTCACGCTCCGTCATACGACGGAATCCTCGAACCATCGAGACCCGTGGACTCCCTGCTCCGCACCGCCCGCGAGGCCGCTGAAGCCGCCGCACGCATTCATCGAAGAGACGCCGGGCGCGTGGTGCTCGCCGGCGCCACGATCAAGGCACGTGCAGACTATGTGTCAAAGACGGACCTCGATGCTCAGGAGGCAGCGCTCGAGGTGATCCGATCGAATCACCCGGACCACGCGATCCTCGCCGAGGAAAGTGAGGATCCCGTCGAGGATCAACTCGCGAGCTGGGACGGCCGTCCGATCTGGATCGTGGATCCGCTCGACGGCACAGCCAATTTCCTGCACGAACACCCTCACTACTGTTCCAGTGTAGCCGTCGCCGTAGACGGTAGACCTGTCGCGGGCGCAGTAGTCTCAGGCTCAACCGGTGAACGATGGTGGGCCTCTGAGGGAGCAGGCACCTTCAAGAGCGGCCGTAGGATCCACGTATCCACGGAGCGCCCCATGATCGAGGCGATGGTCGGTACGGGCTTCCCGTTCAAGATGCTCGACCTCATGCCCGAGTACCTGGTCCAACTCGACCGAGTCCTGCGCTCGGCCTCGGGTGTGCGCAGGGCGGGGTCTGCAGCGCTGGACCTCTGCTACCTCGCCCAGGGATCGCTCGACGCCTTCTGGGAGGAGATCCTCATGCCGTGGGACTTCGCCGCCGGCATGATCCTGGTCCGAGAAGCCGGCGGAGTGCTTACCCGTCCGGACGGCTCCGATCTCGAGATCGCTCCGGGGAAGGTGCGGGGTGCAAACAGCCGATCCCTGCTGGACGAGCTGCGCGGGGTTCTGGAAGGGTAGAACGACGAAGTGGGCTGGAAGACATGCCCGGACCAGCTCGATGACCGTGCATGGTGGCATCGGCTAATTCGTGATCGAGATCTTGCACCCCTTCGCTTCGGCGATCCTGGAGAGCCTCACTGTCAGAATCCTTTTGTCGAACGTCGCTACGATGTCGTTGGGGTCCCCCGTGCGCGGCAAGGTGAACGGCGGACCGTATATCGCGTGATAGCCATCATTACCTCGGGGTGCAGATGTGGTACGGCATGTGGATCGATGGCCGAGCGAGTGTAACCCACGTGCCAGCCAAAGACAGCCATACTCTGACAACATGAACGTGCCCAACGTCTTGGCGAGACTGCGACTGTCAAACGGGCTGGCTCGACATGATAGGCCTGCCGTTTCCGCGGTTCAGCCTCGGAGGGCCAGACGGGCGGCGCCCATAGGAGGATCAACGACGCGGTTGACGACCAGGAATCCAGCCTCCTCAAGAGACCCGGCGACCCTGGCTGCCAACGGACCTTGATCCGCGATGAGTCCGCCCCAAAGTACCACGCGCGTTTCGTGATCACCCTCTGACGGCCTCATCCCCACGCCTCGGACAAGACCCGTGAGGGCCCTCACCGCATCCTCGAGAATGCCCTCGGCTGCGCAGTCTCCAGCGTCCGCAGCGCTGATCACGACCGGGGCGAGCGCTGCAACGTCTCGCTTCGCTGCCGTCGCTACCCAGGCGACAAGGTCACCGGGCCCGCTCACCTCACAGGCCTGTACGAGTTGAGGCTCCAGCGCACTAGGAGCCAACCTGCCATCGTGCTCCGTCATGACGCGCTGGAGTCCGCGCAGGCCGATCCAGTAGCCACTGCCCTCGTCGTCGAGAAGCCGACCCCAACCTCCGACCTGAATCGGCTGACCAGCCGGGTCGGCACCCCACGCGATCGAGCCAGTACCCGCGATGAGCAGTACGCCATCCCGCTCGGGAAATGCGTCCTCATATGCGGCTCGTACGTCGGTGCCGACGGTCAGACGATGAGCGAGTCGACACGTGCTGAGCGCCTCGGTCACGGCGCGGCTTGCCTCTGGACTGCCGGCACCTGCCAACCCAGCCCAGAGACTCTCCAGCGGCAGGCCGATGCTGTCGAGCGAAGCATCCCGCGTGATCAACTCGAGCGCAGCGGCCTCCATCGCATCGCCGATCGCACCGGCGACCGCCTCTGCTGCGGCGTCAGGATGGGCAGCGGTGACGACGGCTCCGGGGGCTTCCCCTCGCGCAACCTCTCGGCCCTGCGCGTCGACGATCACCGCTCGGGTCCGCGTGCCACCCCCGTCGACTCCACCGAAGAGACTCACGTCTCAGGCTGAGTCTGAACCAGTCCGACCAGAGAGCCGACAACAAAGGTGACCGACGCGCCTACAAGGACGTACCACGGCCATGCCATCAGATCACGCATCAGGGTGACCGTACCGATCCCGACCGCGACCCCGATGATCACTGCAGCTTGCCCGGGACGTTTAGTGAATACGCCGAGTGCGAATGCCCCTAACAGGCCGCCATAGACCAGTGACGCGACGCCGAGCGCAACCTCGACAGCCGACGTCCCCTGCGAAAGCGGGATGAACAGCACTGCCCCTCCGACAAGCAGACCTGCCCATAAAAGTGTGAAGAGCTTCCCGGCCCGCAGGATGCGCGCCTCGTCGTCGCGCGCCCCGACCATCGGCGCCCAGTAGTCGTAGGCTGTGGCCGACGCGAGCGAGTTGATCGATGACGAGAGCGACGACATCGCGGCGGCAAACACGCCTGCGATCAGCAGGCCCGTCAGCCCTGGCGGGAGGTGCTGAACGATGAAGGTCGCAAAGATCTCATCCGTCGAATCGAAGGTCCGACCCTGATAGAAGGCCCACAGCCCAAGCCCGACAAGCAGGAAGAGCAGGAACTGGAAGATGACGACGACACCACTCCCGATCAGAGCCTTCTGCGCGGAACGCTGGTCGGTGCACGTCAGAAGGCGCTGCACGATCAGCTGATCCGTACCGTGCGACGCAGTCGTGAAAATCGCGCCCCCGAAGACTCCGGCCCAGATCGTGTAGGGGATGGTGACATCTGTGGAGAAATCGAGGACCGCCAGCTTCCCTTCCGCACCTGCAGACGTCAGAACGCCCACCCACCCGTCCGGGAGAAGCAGCTGAATCGCGACGATCGTCACGGCGGCGCCGAAGAGATACAGGCCCATCTGGACCACATCGACCCAGACGACGGCCTTAATGCCACCAAAGTATGTGTACACCACGGTGAGGACGCCGATCACCGCGATCGACGCCGGGTACGGCCACCCGGTGATGAGTGCAAGCGGAATCGCGGTCGCAAAGAGACGTACCGAATCCGCAAGGAGCCGCGTCACCATGAAGATCGCGGACGTGAAGCGCCGCGCTCCCAGCCCAAAGCGTTGTTCCAGCAACGCGTAGGCAGTGGTCAACGACCCTCCGTAGTACGCCGGCAGAAAGAACGTCGAGACGATCACTCGACCCGCCAGATAACCGAGCGTCAGTTGCAGAAAGACGAGCGCGCCGGCGTACGAGACCCCTGGCACACTCAGGAAGGTCAGCGTGCTCGTCTCGGTCGCGACAACCGAAAGCATGACGGCGACCCACGGTAGTGAGCGGCTGCCGAGGAAGTAGTCCGTGCCGCCCTCCTGCCCACGTCCCAGCCAAGCGCCCCAGGCGGTCACACCGACCAGATAGACGACAAGGACGACGAAATCGAGGGTCGTGAAGCCCGTCATCATCACCTCCGGTTTCGCGTCATGACGGCTCTGAGAGGTCCGCCGTGGACATGAGTTGGGGAACTGTTTCGCCTCCGTCGACGAAGATCCTGTAGGCCTCCATCGCGTAATACGCCGGCAAGCCCAAGCGCCGCAGACGCTCCGCGGTCTCGCGGTTTCGGGATTCGACTCTTTGCCAGAATTCGCGCGGGTCGGGTCCGGGGAACGGGGCAACGTCCTTCTGAGACTGGTGACGGAAGATCGCGAGCACTTTGTTACGGAGTTCGGCCTCCGCCATGGGGACAAGAATGGTCGCCTCTGCGACCGACCACTCCTGCCACGCACCCCTGTAAAGCCAGAGCTCGGGCGCCGGACCATCGTAGACGTCGAGGACCTCTACCGGAATGCGCTCCCGAACACGGAGCCCGGAGTCAGCGATCGTCACGAGGTTCCACCGCACGATCGGTGATCGAGAGGACCGCCGCGTCGGCCACTGCGCGACGGAGCGGCACATGCTTTTGGTTTTCGCGAGTGGGGTGCACACGATTCGTCAGCAGGATCACCCAGAGATCGAGGTCGGGATCCATCCAGATCGACGTGCCCGTGTACCCGGTATGCCCAAACGCCTCGTTCGTGATGTAGTCACCCCCCGACGAACGCTCGGACGGCGTATCCCAGCCCAGGGCACGAGAGGATGTCTCGTCAACGCGGGTCGTGAACTCGGCCAGCACGTCGGACTCGACGATGCGTCGACTCTCGGTCCGGCGCACCGGACACGGCTCCCCGGCCTCCCCGTCCACGGCACAGGCTGGCGCCAGCCCATCGTTAAGCATCATACGAGCGAAGGCCGATAGATCAACCGCCGTGGAGAAGAGGCCCGCGTGCCCGGCGACACCTCCCATCGCGTCAGCGTTCTCGTCGTGCACGGTCCCCCACACCATTTCATTTCGGTAGATCGTGTCGATCTCGGTCGCAGCGATTCGAGGACGGAGTGTCGAAGGCGGGTTGTAGCGCGTCTCGAGCATACCCATCGGATCCCAGAGGCGCTCCTGCAGGAACTCGTCGAGCGTCTGTCCAGACACCTCTTCGATCAGCCACGCGAGCGTCATGATGCCGATGTCAGAGTATGCGGTCCCCGAGCCGGGATCGTCCTGGAGCGGTTCGTTCGCAGCCGCCTCCTTGTAGGCATCCATCCCCTCGATCTCGAGGTACCACGTGCGGAAGGGGATAAGCCCGGTACGGTGCGTCAGCAGCTGCCGAACGGTGACATCACTCTTCCGATTATCCCCTGCGGCCCACCACGGCAGGTAGTCGACGACACGCGCGTCGAGGTCGAGTTTGCCGTCACCCACCAGCATCATCGCCGCGGTCGTCGTCCCGACGACCTTCGAGACGGACGCCAGATCAAAGATCGAGGTCGGCGTCACAGGACGACGGGTTCCGTACTGTAATTCCCCGAATCCCTTGAGCGACACGAGGCGCCCATGACGACCAATCGCTACCGCCGCACCGGAGAACGCCGAATCGGCGATGCCAGCGACGATGAGTGAGTCGACACGCGTCAGCCCTTCGGCCGACATCCCGACCGTGGCCGGCTCGGCGACAGTCTGATTGCTTCCGCGTGGGCCTCCGCCCCTCGCAGCAATAATACCCGCTGCGACCACAGGGTCCTCGATCTCCAGAGTGGCAAGCCGGTCCGCCACCTTCGGCCGGTCGAGGCCCTCGCCGACATCATGGAACGGTGGGAGCGAAATGGGCAGCCGTCCGGTCATCGCCTCTTCCCCGAAGATCGCCGCGACCGCCGCCCTCTGCGACCGATCCCGGTCGCCCCAGGCGAGCACGTAGCTCCCTACATCGGGCACCGCCATGAGCAGGTACGGGTTCCCGAACGACACCATCACGGTCGGCTTCGTATCGACTGCGACGTCGATGAGCTCACGCAGAGGTTCGGGGAGCGCGTCTTCGGTCGAGCCGGCCGACGCAGAAACGTATGTGGTAACGATGATCCGGTCGGCCTCGGCGACGGCCTCCCGAGCAGCCGCGTAGGCGCTTGAGTCACTTCGCTCGTCCAGCCGAACCTCGTCCAGCACGACAACCCGGTCCCGAAGCCCGGTCGCAAAGGCGCGATTGGCCCAGAGCCGGGTCGAGCCCGCGTAGCGAATGTGCAGCGTCGGTACCATCGACAGACCGTCCATCGGCAGTAGCCGGTCGGTGTCTCGCACGAGTGTGATCGACCGTGTGGCAGCCGTGTCGGCAAAGGCGTTGTGAGCGCCGATGCCGACCACGCGGTTCACGTTTTCGAGAGACACAAAACGATCACGATGCAGGCCGAGTCGAGCCTTGAGATTCAGGATCCGCCGAGCGGACGCCTCGAGCCGTTCGCGACTCATGCGACCGGTCTCGACCGATTCTTCAATCGCGTCGATGACGTCGGGAACGGCTTTCGGGGACAGGACCACATCCGAGCCAGCCTCGAGCGCACGGATCGATGCCTCGCCGATACCATACATGTCGGTAATCCCGCGCATCGTCATCGCATCGGTGAAGACAATGCCGTCGAAGTCCAGGTCGTGACGCAGGATGTCGGTCATGACCTCGGGGGCGAGCGTTGCCGGAGGTGCACCCGGCCCCAGAATCTGCGGCAGCTGGAGGTGCGCGGTCATGATCGCGTCCACCCCTTCGTCGATGGCAGCCTCGAACGGGGCCAGCTCGAGTTCGTCGAGGCGGATACGATCGGCGTCCACGACGGGGATCCCGATGTGCGAGTCGGTCGAGGTGTCACCGTGCCCGGGGAAGTGCTTACCGGTGGTGAAGGCTCCACCGTCCCGAGCTCCGCGGATGAACGCCGCACCCATGCGGGCGACCAGATCGGGATCACCCCCGAACGATCGTGTCGCGATGACCGGGTTTTCCGGGTTCGAGTTGACGTCGAGAACCGGTGAGAAAAGGAAGTGCACGCCGCTGGCCCGAGCCTCACGAGCCGTGATCCGACCATACTCCTGCGCGAAGCGCTCATCGCCGATCGCCCCGAACGCCATCGTCGGTGGAAAGTCCGTCCCCCCGCCCTGCGGGAGCATCGACGGCAGGGCGAACGAGCCGTTGATGCGCATCCCCGGGCCACCGTTCTCGAAGTCAGCGGTCACCAGGAGGGGGACATCTGCGCGAGACTGCAGATCATTCAGCTTCGCCACGTAGGCGTGCGGGGTCCCGATTGACGGTGACACGCCTCCCACCCGGTCATCCTCGACCCAGGCACGCAACGGCTCGAAATCCGGGCTCGTCGGGGTGACGTAGCCACCCGGGATCCACTCGATAATCAGCTGACCGATCAGTTCACGGAGCGTGAAGCGGTCGAGCGTCGCCTCGACCCAGGCACGGCCCTCCTCGTCGAGAACGTCGGCGATAACGGGTGCAGCCGGCATCTCGGCGCCCGCTCCGCGGCCGGGAGCCATCGGCTCGATCGTGCTGGGTGCCGACGACGAACAAGCCGCTACGAGAAGTGCGGCGCCAAGCGCCGCACGACGATCAGCGCCCACCAGCGTTCGTACTGCGTTGCGGAATCTGGATCCCATCACCGATCTCATAGAAGGGTGGGATCCGGGTCGGTGTGCGTCCGTTGATCTGCCTCTGTCCGAGCATGGCTGCGGCCGCTGCCCGCTGGCTGGATTCCGAGCCACTCCAGGCCAGCAGATACGATCGAACGTCGGGAAAATCAGTGATCAGATACGGATTTCCGAAGGAGACCACCGTGTGCGGAACGCCAATCTCATCAAGGTACCGAACGAACTCGACGAGATCTTCCGGGAGTGTGAACGAGCCCGATACGTTCACCGAGGTGACGTAGGTGCTGACGACGACCATGGCGTGTTCTCGCGCTTGACGCCGAAGATCCTGATACTCGTCCTCGGAGGTATCGCTTTCAACCTCTACCGCCCGCAGGCGCGGATACGTCTCACGTAAGGCGCGGTTGAAATAACGGCCGGCGAGCACGTCCGAGCTGCGGCGATATGAGACCGACATCACTCGCGCCGACCTTGTTCCAGCCAGTGGGAGGAGATCGTTGTCGTTCTTCAGAAGCGTGATGGCTCGCGCTGCGATCCGATCCGCCACCTCGACGTGAGCCGGGATCCCAACCGATCGCGAGATCTCCTCCAGCGCCACATAACGGTTCTCGTGCAGACCCATGCGCTCCTTCGTCTCGAGCACACGCAGCACGGAGTGGTCGAGACGTTCCTCGGTAATCCGACCATCGCCGAGCGCATCGACGATGCCCTCAATGGCGCCACTCACCGACGCGGGCATGAGAATCACGTCGGCGCCGGCTTCTAGGGCGCGGACGGCCGCTTCACCCGAACGGTGCTGACGAGCAATCGCGCTCATGTCCATCGCGTCGGTGAAGACGATGCCGTCGAAGCCCATCTGCTCTCGCAGCAAATTGGTCAGAACCTCGGGGGAGAGGGTCGACGGTTCACGGACGCCCCCGTTCAGCGACGGTACCGATATGTGCGCGGTCATAATCGCGCCCATGCCGGAGTCGATCGCGCGCTGGAACGGCCTCAGTTCGACCGAGTCCATGCGGGCACGATTGTGCATGATAACCGGCAGGCCCACGTGCGAGTCGACGTTCGTGTCGCCATGTCCCGGAAAGTGCTTCCCCGTCGCGAGCGCACCGTTTTCCTGGACACCGCGGATGAAGGCGATGCCCATCTCGGCCACCTTCTCCGGATCTTCGCCGAACGATCGGACGTTGATGATCGGGTTGTCCGGGTTGTTGTTCACATCGAGTACGGGCGCGAACGGCACATGCACGCCGACGGCCCGCGCTTCCACGGCGGTAATCCGCCCCATCTCGTAGGCGAGCTCTTCCTGGCCAGTCGCACCTACCGCCATGAGGCTCGGGAAATTCGTGGCACCACCAAGGTCGATCGAACCCGGCATATGGATCGCGCCCCGCAAGCGGAATCCCGCCCCGGTCTCGAGATCAGCTGCCACAAGAAGCGGCAGGTCGGCGTGCGCTTGGAGGTCGTTGAGCTTCGCGGCGACCTCGAAAGGAGTCCCGACCGACATGATGATGCCGCCGATCTTCTGCTCCTCGATGAACCGGAATACCCGTTCGTGGCTCTCGGAGCCCTCGGGAGCGAAGTCACCGAGCACCCAGGGCATCATGAGCTGCCCGGCCTTCTCTTCCACGGACAGCTCGGCGAGGGTAAGCTCGGCCCAGGAACGTGGGTCTTGAACGGGGGGCTGTGCCTCTACGAGGGCTACACGGTCCGGCATCGCGTCCAGCGATGCTGCGTACACTACGAATGAGTCCGCGTCAGGAACTCTCGGTGTCTCAGGCGGAGGAGACGGATCCCCACCCCCGAAGACCGAACAGCCTCCCAGGATCAGACTTACGGCAAGCGCAGGCAGAGCCGCGCGGGTACGAGCCGGGTCAGGGCGATCGCACCTCGAATCCAGATGTTTACCTCTCGCCATGCCGTCGATGTGTGCCTTCCCCGAACCCCGAGCGTTGACGCAGTCCAATGTGTCCCCGAAGCTTGCCATATGTCACGAACTACTGATCGGCGCCGTGAGCGTCACAAGCCGCGTTTGGCGGAAACTACGGATAAGGTCATGCCCCGACAATCCAGTTTGTTCGGGGTTTTTCTAGCCTTCTCAGTGATGGGATGCACGACCGGGGACGAGCCCAAGGATGCACTCGCCGCTGACCAGTCGGCGCAGATGGTCCGGCCGGGCATCGAGGTGCTGATCTCGGACAGTCTCCACCTCGTCGCCGGGCAACGTGTCGGGCTCGTGACCAACCAAACGGGCATCGATCGAAGCGGACGCTCGGATATCGATATCCTGTCGGCTCACCCGAACGTGGATCTCGTTGCGCTGTATTCGCCAGAGCACGGAATCCGGGGAGAAGAGCGCGCTGGCGCAGCCATCGAGAGCAGCACGGACCAACAGACCGGTCTGCCGATCCACTCGCTCTATGGCGAGACCCGCAAACCCACGCCCGAGATGCTTGAAGGTGTGGATGTTCTGATCTTCGACATGCAGGACGTAGGGGCACGCTACTACACCTACGTCTCGACCATGGCGCTGGCCATGGAGGCTGCGGGCGAGTTCGGAATCCCCTTCCTCGTTCTGGACCGGCCCAACCCGATACGCGGAGACGTGGTGCAGGGCAACGTACTCGATCCCGAGTACAGCACCTTTGTCGGCATGTACGAAGTGCCGATGCGACACGGCATGACCCCGGGCGAGCTTGCGGGCATGTACCTCGGAGAGTTCGGCATCACGGCCGAACTGACTGTAATTCCGGTGGACGGCTGGAAACGCGACATGACCTTCGACGAAACCGGCCTGCCCTGGGTCGCACCTTCGCCGAACATGCCCGATCTGGCGAGCGCACTCGCCTACCCGGGGACATGCCTCTTCGAAGGAACACCGATCTCGGTTGGACGCGGCACGGACCGCGCCTTCCGTTGGATCGGGGCGCCGTGGCTCGATAGTTCGGCGCTCGCCGAGGCGTTGAACAGCTACGGTATCGACGGAGTCCGTTTCGAGCCCGCCACGTTCACGCCGACGAACGCAGGGGACCGGAAATTCGAAGGCGCAGAGGTGCGGGGAGTCCAGCTTGTCGCAGAACGAACCGACTACGACGCATCCCGAGCAGCCGTTGCCATGCTCATCGAGACGCATCGCGCATCGGGTGAGAACTGGGCCTGGTACGAAGCGCACTTCGATCGACTTGCCGGGACGGACGCACTCCGCCTGGGACTGATCGCCGAGGCTTCGTTCGACGAGCTGGTAGCGAGCTGGGACGGGGATGTGACGGGGTTCGAGACGCGTCGCGCTCCATACCTCCTCTACTGATCCAGCGCCCGAATCCAAAGCCTGCTCGCACCAACATCTGGCGACGTCGCTCATGACTCAGTTCCGAAACCGTTCTGCCCTTCGTCGCTCGATGCCGATCGCCGCTCTCTTCGTTCTGGCATGCGGTGGAGCTGTGTCTTATGGCCCCGTAACGCCCGCGCCGACATCCCCCGAAGAGCTCATCACGATCTACGACAACGTGCGCGTATCGGGCCTCGACGATCGGCGCTTCAACCATGAGACGTACTGGAATGCAGTAGATCCGTACCTGGGTGGAGCCGTCTCCTCCCGGGTCGCGGGAGAGAGCTCCGAGGGACGTGAGATCCGTCACCTGACGTTCGGCAATGGCCCCACGACGGTGCTCCTCTGGTCGCAGATGCACGGCAACGAGAGCACCGCCTCGATGTCGCTCGCCGACATACTCCGCTTCTTCAACGATGAGCCGGACCATCCTATGGCTCCCCCCC
>Ga0209631_10000605_pt1 | contig 48945 bp, 44 predicted proteins | sample COG_08_FD_184752 | JGI IMG/M metagenome (GOLD analysis project Ga0209631, IMG submission 184752) | Pelagic Microbial community sample from North Sea - COGITO 998_met_08 (SPAdes) (version 2) | ecosystem: Environmental > Aquatic > Marine > Neritic zone/Coastal water | place: Helgoland, sampling... | reverse complement strand
GTCTGAAGCGGTAGCCCCTTGCTCAGTATAACTAGACCCTTGCTCTAAATTAATAACAGAAGCACCATTTAAAACTAGCACTGGTGCTGTTGTATCTGGACCCGCACTTTCAATGACTACTGTGTAATCTTCGACTTCTCCATAGGTAAAAGATTCACATGATGAGGGCACACCATTATACTTCATAGAAACTCTCATCCTTGTTGCACCATTTACAGCTGATTCAGGGACAATAAAGCTTCCGTTTACTGGTGTCGTTTGTATGGGTGATTGAGACCAAACAAGTTCTCCAGAATCAGCAAAATCTCCATCTTTATTATAATCAATCCAAACAGCATAACCCTCAGAATAAATTGTTCCTGTCCATATTGGTGTCACCGTCAAGGTATGTTCTGTACCTTCCACTAACGCTGTAGAAATCCCAGTAAAATCTGTGTAAAATTGTGCTCCAGATGAATTATCAATAGAGTTTAACTGAACCCGTCCAATATATTCGTCATTTATATTACTACTCGAAGAATTGCAATATACTAAAGGTGTTGTACCAGTAGTTGTTAAACTAATACTTGAAGAAACTCCGCTGTCTCCTGGGCTACAGTTTGCTTGAACCATAACATTATAGTCAGTTCCGGCAATCAAGCCGCTTGCATTGTAGCTAAGTCCTGCTACAATATCGGTACTTCCATTGATCGTTACGGTATAACTTACTGCACCTGAAACATTGCTCCATTCAATTACAAAACCATTATCTGTAATATTAGAAGCGGTCAATCCAGCTGGCGCTGTTAGTGCACATGTTTGTACGTATGCCTCACCAACACCAACAGCATACCATGCATTAGTTGTTGCTATCTCTTCAATTGATCCTGATCCATATAAATCAATAGCTGACTGTATTGCGCCATTTCTTGCGTCACTGTATTGAGAATTTGTTGTAAGGTATACTGTCAAATTACGATAAGCAATCGCAGCAGCTTTATTCATTCCAATTGATGATACGGAGTAAGCATCGCCAATATCATTTGTACCACTACCACCAACAGTTAACAAATAGAACCAAAAATTTTGTACTCCAGAATTGTAGTGCACCCCACCGTTGTCTCCGGAACCGCTATACCAATTTGTCCCAAGATAAGTGTCTGGATCGCCATAAATATTTGGATTACTCATGGAGCGGAGCGCTCCGCCACTACCTCCAGCTCCAATGTCATCACCCATCAACCAATCGTTAGACCCTGTCGCAAATTTTTCAATGGATTCACCAAAAATATCTGAAAATGATTCATTTAAAGCTCCAGATTGATAACTATAAACTAAATTTGCCGCATATTCAGTCACCCCATGTGTGATTTCATGACCTACAATATCCACAGAAACCAATGGTCCATAATTCACCCCATCACCATCACCATATGTCATTCTAGAGCCATCCCAAAAAGCGTTAACATAATTATTACTGTAGCTGACATAAGAACGTATTACTGCACCATTCCCGTTATATGAATTTCTAGCATGTTCTTGGCTAAAATATTTATGAGTTTGTTCAGCTCCAAAATGAGCTTGCACACCAGTAGGGCTATTAAAGGATGTTGAATTACTAGTTATATCACTAGCGCTACCATAATTTGTACCATTATTCATGTCAAAAGTTTGTATGCCGCCACCATCAACAGACTGACGCAAACGATAAGATCCTGATAAGTTGTCTGCTGTAAAGGAAACATTACCATTATACAAGCTCTGTCCTGAAGCAGAAACATCGACATGATGAATTTTCTTATTTTCAAATATAAATTCTCCTGTTAGTGCGTCAATATAGACATCTGCACGATATACAGGCTCTTGAGCATAAATATCAAATTTAAAGGCTAACCGAGGCACATCATTAATCTTTGACATTACAGGAAAAATAACAAGCTCTCCTATTGGCTTTTGATACTCTAAAACCTCTGCTTCAGCTTCATTATCCCAAATATAAGCCTTGGCATTTACATGCCCTATCGCCGCATTAAACGCAGCTATATTAGAAATATTTGGATTTGTTTTTACGCCTTTAACATTAAAATAATCTCCACGCATAGACGTCACTTTTCCATTTTTTGAATGTATTGTATAGGTTGCAAACTCTACTTGGATATTGTTATAATACTGCGTGTATTTATCGTGCTTAAAACCAAGGTGGTCTTCTTTAGAAGATAACAGTCGCATATCATCTTCTTTAGATACCTTTAAAATTCTATTAAATAACATATCAACTTGCGAAGGTCTAATCTGTGTAGAATTTTTAAAAATAATTGAGTTAGGTTCTCCGGTTTGACTTAAGTTAAATTTTAAAACATCAGGATATTTAAAAGTATCATCGTTTTGTTTTTGCTGTGCTAAAACTGATCCAAAGACAAAAAAGCACATGGCTAAAGTCGCAGAATAAAATTTCATAGTTAAATTATTAGTTACATATTAAGAGTTCTTGAAATTATTAAAATTTTGTTAAAATTAAAAAGTTTGCAGATAATTTAACATTACAGAAAGACCAGTTCAAATATGTAAATTATGTTCAAAATAAACATGGCATATACTGAAATAACTATTATTTTACCTTGTACCACCTAAATAAAAAATATGATCAATAAATCATTAAAACCAGGAACTACACTTTCGGCAAAATCAATACGATATTGGAGAACTGTACAACTCATTTTTTTTCTAATTGGGTTATGTATTTTATTATGTCTGATTTTTCTTCCCGAGTTAGGTATTCATTTATTTTGGAACATCTTAATTCCTATCGCTCCTTTGTTACTAGTTGTTGCTACAGGTTTGTGGCGTAACATATGCCCCATGGGAACAACCTCTTTAATTCCAAGGCATTTAAATGTATCACAAAGAAAATCTCTAGATGCTGAGCAACTAAGCAAATTAAATTTTATAGCTATTGTCGGTCTTTTTATCATAGTTCCACTTCGACATGCTATTTTTAACACTAATGGTTTAGCAACAGCTATTTTGTTATCAAGTTTAGTATTTATTGCCATTAGTGTCGGATTAAAATACGAATGGAAAAGTGCGTGGTGCTCTGGTTTATGTCCGGTTCATCCTGTTGAAAAACTATACGGATTAAAAAACAAGCTTAAATTACCCAACGCACATTGTAAAACCTGCCACAAATGTATTACACCATGTCCAGATAAAACTCCCGGTTTACACCCCTTAACAAACAAGAAAAGCTTCCTGAATAAACTTTCAGGACTGTTGTTAGTAGCTGCATTTCCTGGATTTGTATGGGGATGGTTTCAGGTAAAGGACTATGAGTCCATTTTAAGTCCTCAAATACTTTTAGATGTTTATGGATTACCGTTTCTCGGAATGCTTTTCACTATCCTGTTTTACATAATTCTAAAACCTTACGTCCGGAAAGACCTCTTAATCTCCCTCTTTTCATTTCTAGCTATTGCGTTTTATTATTGGTATCGAATACCAGCATTATTTGGTTTTGGTATTTTTCCAGGAGATGGTATGTTGGTCAACTTAACTCAATTTGTGCCAGAATTGGTGATCACGAGTATCAGCACCAGTCTCATAATATTCCTATTTTGGTGGATTGTATTAAGTAAAAAAAGTAAAATTAGTTGGTTACTTAGACCTGCTTATGAAGTAAAAACAAGTTTTTTAAAATAGTAGAAGATGCGCTTTAATTCAAAATAAATTTTGGTTGGGACAAAATCTAAAAGGTCAAGTTCATGGTAGATTTAGGGCAAAATCTAAAAGGTTAAGTTCATGGTAGATTTAACGCAATACTAATTCAACATTTTAAAAGAACTAAATTCGTTTATTTTTCAACAATGTAAAGATGTGACTTTATTTTAATAAATCAGTTAAAAAGCATAGATATTCGATAAAATGCATTAAATTTTAACATTTGCGCCTTTTAACAGTGTTGTTATTGTAGAAATTTCATAATACCCTTTATTTCGGTGATTAATTCTGAAGAAAGCTATAATTCCATTTCTGGAATTGAACCATTTACAATGATGTTCCCATCTGTTGCATTAACAATATCGCTTACTGAAACTCCTGGCGCCCGTTCTTGAAGTACAAATCCCAATTCTGTAACTTCTATTACAGCCAGGTTGGTAACAATCTTTTTAACACAACCAACTCCTGTTAATGGAAGAGAACACTGCTTTAGTAATTTAGATTCACCTTTTTTGTTCGTATGCATCATTGCAACAATAATATTCTCTGCGCTTGCAACTAAATCCATAGCTCCTCCCATACCCTTTACCATACGACCGGGAATTTTCCAGTTTGCTATGTCTCCATTTTCAGACACCTCCATAGCTCCAAGAATAGTCAAATCGACATGCTGACCTCTAATCATTGAAAAACTCATTGCTGAATCAAAAAAACTAGCACCAGGTAATGTCGTAATTGTTTGTTTTCCTGCATTGATTACATCGGCATCTTCACGACCCTCAAAAGGGAAAGGACCCATTCCTAAAACACCATTCTCACTCTGAAATTCAACCTCGATATCTTCTCTCACATAATTTGCTACTAACGTAGGAATGCCAATACCTAAATTCACATAATAGCCGTCTTTAACCTCTTTTGCAATACGCTTCGCAATACCATTTTTATCTAACATATTAATTTTTTTGTCTCACAGTTAGTTGTTCAATTCTCTTTTCATAAAAGTCTCCTTGAAAAATTCTTTGAATAAATATTCCTGGAATATGAATTTGATTTGGATCCAAAGAACCAACAGGAACTAGCTCCTCGACCTCAGCAACAGTAATTTTTGCAGCCCCACACATATTAGGATTAAAATTTCTAGCTGTCCCTTTAAAAATTAAATTTCCTGCAGCATCACCTTTCCATGCTTTCACAAAACCAAAATCTGCTTTGAAGGCATGCTCTAAAACATACATTTTACCATCAAATTCTCTTGTCTCTTTACCTTCGGCAACTTCAGTTCCATAACCTGCTGGTGTGTAAATTGCAGGAAAACCTGACTGCGCAGCTCTACAACGTTCGGCTAAAGTGCCTTGAGGTATCAATTCTACATCCAATTCACCACTTAGCATTTGACGTTCAAACTCATCATTTTCTCCAACATACGAGGAAATCATCTTTTTAATCTGTTTTTTTTGTAGCAACAGCCCTAAACCGAAATCATCAACCCCTGCATTATTGGATATACAAGTTAATTCAGAAACTTCTAAATCGACGAGTTTTGCAATTGCATTTTCTGGTATTCCACTTAGCCCAAATCCACCAAAAATCATGGTCATACCGCCTGTTACGCCTCTTAAAGCATCAATAACATTATCTACTTTTTTATTTATCATACTTCTAAATTATAACTGATTTAATAACATTTATAGGCTTCGCACTATGTACCATGAAACATGCTAAAAATCGATTTCAGGAATGGCATCTAACAAGTTTTTGTTCTTATTTTGAAGTTCCGTATATTTTTCACAATCAACCTCAATAGATAAATTTTCTGGCTGTTCAAATTCTTCATTAGAAACTGCTAATGATGTATCTGCATAACAACTTTTCATGAATAATGCCCAAATAGGTAATGCCATGGACGCTCCCTGACCATAGGCAATCTTCTCAAAATGTGTTGCTCTATCTTCTCCACCGACCCATACCCCTGTTACTAAATTTGGAACCATTCCCATAAACCAACCATCACTCTGATTTTGAGTCGTCCCTGTTTTTCCTGCTATTGGATTATCAAACTCATAAGGATAACCTGTAATGATTTCCTTATACACAATATCAGTTGCAGTGGTATGTCTCAATCTTGTTCCTGATCCTCCTTCAGTCACTCCCTTCAATAAGTTTACAGTAACATAAGCAGCCTCTTCGCTAAGAACATCTTTTGTTTCAGGAACTGTTTGAAATAAAATTGTTCCATTTTTATCCTCTATCGCTGTTATCATAACTGGTTTTGTGTATACTCCCTTATTTGCAAAACTAGAATAAGCAGCTACCATTTCATAAACACTTAAGTCTGGCGTGCCTAAAGCAATTGAAGGAACAGGTAAAATATCTTGTTGAACACCAAGGCTGTGTGCTAAATCAATGACTGGCTGTGGACCAATTTTGTCAATCAGTCTTGCTGTTACTGTATTTACAGAATTTGCTAAGGCCGATTTTAGCGTTAGAAAACCCTCATATTTACCTCCAGAATTTTTAGGAGCCCAAGGTTCAGGATTGCCGTGCTTATATGCATCAATCGTAATTTGTGATCGTGGTAAAGTATCACACGGAGACAAATGCAGTTGATCAATTGCAGCAGCATACACGAAAGGCTTAAAAGTTGACCCTATTTGACGCTTACCCTGCTTAACCATATCATATTGGAAATGTCGGTAATTCATTCCTCCAACCCATGCCTTAACATGTCCTGTTTGTGGTTCCATTGCCATCATCGCTGGTCGCAAAAAAGACTTGTAATAACGCATACTGTCTCTTGGAGTCATCACTGTATCAATCTCTGTGTATTCGCCTCCTTTCCATGAAAAAACATTCATCTGAATCGGTTCATCGAAAGATGATATAATTTCCTTTTCTGATTTTTTTAAATCATATCTCATTTTACGCCATCTTTCAGAACGTCGCATTCCTCTGTTCATCACGTTTTCTATTTCCTCTTTTTCTAACTCAAGAAAAGGTGCTGTGGGATTTCTTCTTGGTGTATTTTGATGAAAAAATTCTGCTTGAAGTCTTGGCATATGTTTAGCAACTGCTTTTTCAGCATATTGCTGCATTCTTGAGTCTATGGTTGTATAAATTTTTAAACCATCCTTATAAATATTATACTTTTCTCCGTCTGGTTTTCTGTTTTCTTCTTTGGAGGCCCAATCTTTCATGAATTCTTGGAGATATGCTCTGAAATACGTAGCCATTCCTTCACGATGAGATTCTGGAGTATAGTTAAGGTCAAGCTCCGTTTGTTTAAGCGAATCTTTTATAACTTCAGAGATAAATCCGTATTTTGCCATTTGAGATAAAACGACATTTCTTCTATTTTTAGTTCCTACAGGATTTCTATGTGAACGAGGATTGTAAAATGATGAATTTTTAAACATCCCAACTAACATTGCAGACTCTTTCAAATTCAAAGCAATTGGTTCTTTTCCAAAATATATTCTCGCTGCACTCCTAATACCGTCAGCATAATTTCCAAAGTCATAAATATTGAAATATTGTGCGATGATTTCTTCCTTTGTGTACTGACGTTCAAGCCTAATTGCGATAATCCATTCTTTTATTTTTTGAGTAATTCGTTCTAACGTATTTTTTGCATGTTCTCCAACGAAAAGCTGTCTTGCTAATTGCTGAGAAATAGTACTCGCACCACCTCGTTTCCCTAAAAATGCAAATGCTCTAAGAGTACCAAACCCATCTATACCAGAATGCTCATGAAATCGCGCGTCCTCTGTAGCAATAAGAGCGTCAACTAGGTGTTTTGGCAACTCATTATAATCAACAGGAGTTCTATTGTCATCAAGATAATATTTTGCTATTAACTGTCCATCAGCTGAGATAATTTCACTTGCTAAATTTGTTCGTGGGTTTTCTAATAATGTATGATCTGGTAATTCCCCAAAAACACCAACCGACGCAAGCAAAAACATCGAAGTAATTCCTAAAACTCCTAAAACAAACAATTTCCAAAACCATTTAATGTAACTAGAATAGTTTGGACGTTTTTTTCCTTTTTTTATTTTTCCCATATTCTAAGGTCTCCCAATAACAGCGTTAAATTAACTCGCTAATGCGCTATCGCTTTTTCTATTCTAAGTCCTATATCTGTAATACCGTTTAACGACTCTAATCCGTCAATATTACCATTTTCACGCATGGCATGTTGCAGTTTAATTTTATATAAGCCTGATTCATCAAAAACAATACGCTCTTTATACCAAAGTTTATTTTCTTTCACATCAGAAAAACCCGTTCCTAATAATTCACCAGTTGGTTTAGCCATTTTATATTCTAAAGTATCTGTAATGCTTTTCCCATTTGGGAATTTAATTTCACCAATTAAAAACAAATTATTGTATTGGTAATTATTATTGTTCCTAACATTAATAAACACGTTATAAGATTCGATTGTGTCTTTAAACGTAAATGAAAATTCAACAATATTCTTGGCTTGCCAACTCCCATTAACAGATTTATACTCGTCAAATATTTTATATGAATCACAAGAAACAACTAACAAAATACAACATGCAACGATAATTTGAACCTTATTTAGCACTTTTAGATTTCTTTTTTCTATTTCTGTTCTTGTTCCTATTATTTCTACGTTTCTTATTCCGTTTTGGACTATCAAAACGTGTTAAACTGTCTTGGCCAACCACATTTTCAAATTCAACCTTTGTCTCCTCCTTAAGTTCTTCAGCATACTCCTCAAGGCTTTGAGGTTTTTGATTTTTAGCGTTAAGCGCAATAATTTCTTTTGCTTGATCAACTGTTAATTTAAACCAATTCATCCATTCACCTTCATATGCAAACCACATATGTCTCTTAAAAATATCCGTTTTTTGACAAATGGCTTTACCTTTTGCAGTTAAAACCTTTACATCAGATTTTGGGAAATCTTTTAAGGCGTCTAGGTAAGTATCTAACTCGTAATTTAAACAGCACTTTAATTTCCCACATTGACCGGCAAGCTTCTGCGGATTCAAAGAGAGTTGTTGGTATCGGGCAGCAGAAGTGCTCACAGAACGAAAATCTGTTAACCAAGTAGAACAACATAATTCTCGTCCACAGGAACCAATTCCTCCCAATCGTGAGGCCTCTTGACGGAAACCAACCTGTTTCATTTCAATTCTTGTGCGGAATTCTTTCGCGAACACCTTTATAAGCTCTCGAAAATCTACACGTTCGTCAGCAGTGTAATAAAAAGTAGCTTTACTGCCATCTCCTTGAAATTCAATATCTGAAATCTTCATTTGAAGATTTAAATTAATTGCAAATTGACGGGCTTTAACCTTCATGGCCTCCTCCTTATCTCTTGCAGAAGACCAAATATCAATATCCTTTTGTGTAGCTTTCCTGTAGATTTTTAAAGCCTCTGGATTTTCCGTTGGAATGTTTTTCCGCTTCATTTGGACCCGAACTAACTCCCCCGCTAAAGTCACCATACCAACATCATGACCTGACTGTGCTTGAGTTGCTACAATATCTCCAATAACTAAGGTTATATTTTCAGGAACTTTATAATATAACTTTCTTCCATTTTTAAATCGAACCTCAACCCAATTAAAAGATTTTTCTCCATTGGGTAGTGACATGTTTGAAAGCCAATCAAATACGGTCAATTTATTGCAGCTATCAGTCCCACAAGTACCATTATTTTTACACCCTTTTGGCTGACCATCTTTACCAGTGGAACAACTGTTACAAGCCATCTGATTGTTATATTGAATTCACAAGCAAATATCCTACTGTGAACGAAGATTAATACTACTAAAATGTAAATATAAGATTATTATACTGACTTTAAAAAACACAAGATTAATAAAATTCAATCTCATAGTTTAAACGATTATTAATATTTTTTAGTTCACTTTTAGACTTAAACATATTGTTACGTAAAACTTTACTCCAAGCTATTTCTTTAGAAAATTCATCAAAGGTCTGTTCTCTCCATTTAAAGTTTGGTTTCCAAAATTTATTTGGTGAAATATAACAAAATGTGTAATCAAAAATAAAACTAGAAGAATTAAGACCTCCGACTATTGGAATTTTGTCTGAGGCCAATAAGGTGACTTTATGCTCTTGGCATGCACTCTTAATATCCTTTATTATTCTTCCATAATCTGATCTGATTGTTTCTAAATCAAAATCATTATATTCAGTATTACCGATTTTTTGTATCGGACGAATTTGAAGGACATCAAAACTAGCACCGCTAAAATGATTAAAAAACTCACTTAACTCATGAAAATTATCCTTATTAAACGTATAATTTATACGCACCTTAAAATTGTATTTTAACTTTAATTTCTCAAAAGACTTAAAAACCTTATGAAATTTTTCATAACTAGCTTTCTTCATGAAAGCTTCATAGGACTTTTTATGAACCCCATGCAATGATATCGTGAACTCGTCTAAACCTGCCTTCAAAAGTGTTTCAATTTTCTCTTCATCTAATAAATTCGCATTTGTTGTTATTGAAATATACGGGACTTTGTAACGCTTACCTAAAGCAACAATCTTAGCCAACCCCTTGTATAATGTTGGCTCAGTTCCACATCCAATTTGAAGCTTTAAGGCTCGTTTAAATATTCTTTCAGCGATGAGTTCAAGATCATCTTCTTTGAATTGTCCTTTCAATGTTTTCACATAGTCAGAATCCGTAAAATAGCACATTTTACATCTTAAATTACACGCTAAAACAGGATCAAAATTGACAGCCAAATAACGTCTGTTAAACTTGTGCAGCAAGTACAATGCTAAAAACTTTATTCTATGATTTTTAACAACCCTATTTAACCTAAGAAGTTGGTATATATTCATTTATTTTTCGGTTGGCAAAGATTCAAATACATTTCTCAAATCCTTTTTAAAAGGCAAATGAGATGCTCTTCCTTTCTTAAAAATATCATTACTATTTCCTCGCCCTTTTCTAAGTGCTTTTTGCTCTGAAACAGGTAAATTATGAACTTGTTTACATTTTGCTGAACAACAATTATTCATGTCGCTCTTACATGAATCACACTGAATAAACAGAAGATGACAAGCGTCATTTGCACAATTAGTGTGTACGTCAAATGGGTTGCCGCATTGATGACATTTTGCTATGATATCATCACTAATTTTTTCAGCACGTCGGTCGTCAAAAACAAAGTTTTTTCCAATAAATTTATTATTGAGACCTTGTTGCTTCACTTGTCGCGTGTATTCAATAATTCCCCCTTCTAGTTGGAATACGTTTTTAAATCCTTTGTGCTTATAATATGCACTTGCTTTTTCGCACCGAATTCCTCCAGTACAATACATCAATAGATTTTTATCATTTTTATGCTCTCGCAAATCAGCCTCTATAATATCAAGTGATTCTCTAAACGTGTCAACATCAGGGGTTACAGCGCCATCAAAGTGGCCAATTTCACTTTCATAATGATTTCGCATGTCAATACAAATTGTATTTGGATTGGCTAAGAGGTCATTAAATTCTTTTGCAGACAAATGAATTCCTTTATCAGTAACATCGAAAGTCGCATCCATTAATCCATCAGCCACAATTTTATCCCTAACCTTTACTTTTAATTTAAGAAAGGACATGTTGTTTTGCTCTACAGCGATATTTAGTCGAACTCCTTTTAAAAAATCAATCGTATCCAAATGATCTTTAAAGTTCTGAAATTGTTCAGCTGGTAGTGACAATTGACCATTAATTCCTTCATTAGCAATATAAATTCTACCAAGAACATCTAAAGCGTGCCATACTATAAATAAATGATCCCGTAATTCCTTGGGTGATTCAATGTTCGCATATTGATAAAAAGACAATGTTAAACGATTTTTACCCGCTTTTTCGATTAATATAGTCCTTTCTTTTGCGCTTAACTTATTGTACAGTTGCATGCTATATCAATGATTAAGGTTAGAAAATAGTTTTCACAAATGTAAGCTTTTATTCAAAGTCAAAAAAAACACCCTAGAAGTTAATCTAGAGTGCTTTCAATAAAATAATGATTCCTTTTCAATTTTCTTTAGAACTTATATGTCTATCTCTGAAAATTATCAAAAAACATGCTTTTCATAGCAAAAACATTCCCATTACTATTTCATAGATGTAAAAACTTTTAAAAGGTTGCGTTATAAAATTGTTTGATGCTTAAAGATGTTTTATTTTAGCATTCACAGTACTAAAACTTGAAGAAATGGGTAACGAAAAAGAAGCAAAATTAAAAGCGCTAAAGCTGACTTTAGATAAATTAGATAAAGCTTACGGCAAGGGAACAGTTATGAAAATGAGTGACCAAGCGGTAATTGATGTTGATGCTATCCCCTCCGGATCTTTGGGATTAGATATCGCCTTAGGAGTTGGAGGCTATCCTAGAGGACGTGTCGTTGAAATTTATGGTCCAGAATCTTCTGGTAAAACGACACTTACTTTGCATGCAATCGCTGAAGCCCAAAAAGCTGGAGGTATCGCTGCTTTTATTGATGCTGAGCATGCCTTTGACCGTTTTTATGCTCAAAACTTGGGTGTTGACATAGATAATTTAATAATATCTCAACCCGATAATGGGGAACAAGCTCTTGAAATAGCAGACAACTTGATTCGCTCAGGCGCCATTGACATCGTTGTCATAGATTCAGTTGCAGCTTTAACTCCAAAAAGTGAAATTGAGGGAGAAATGGGTGATTCTAAAATGGGATTACATGCTCGATTAATGTCTCAAGCTTTACGTAAACTAACAGCATCGATAAGTAAAACAAATTGTACTGTAGTTTTTATCAATCAACTAAGAGAAAAAATAGGTGTAATGTTTGGAAATCCAGAAACAACCACCGGTGGTAATGCATTAAAATTTTATGCATCAGTCAGATTGGATATACGTCGTTCCACTCAAATAAAAAACAGTGCAGGTAACGTACTTGGGAATAAAACCCGTGTTAAAGTTGTGAAAAACAAAGTTGCCCCTCCATTTAAGCTTGCAGAATTTGATATTATGTATGGTGAAGGTGTCTCCAAAGTTGGCGAAATACTTGATATCGCAGTAGAAAACGAAATCATTAAAAAAAGTGGGTCATGGTTTAGTTATGACGATACTAAACTTGGACAGGGACGAGATGCAGTTAAGAATATTATTAAAGACAACCCTGAACTTATGGAAGAGCTGGAAGAAAAAATAAAAGTTATTATTTCAGCAGAAAAATAATTCACAACCCTTTCTGCTTTTGTAGGTGCAAATGTTATGCAACGCAACCTTTTAAAGGTTATTGCATCTTGTAAATAGATAAGCACGTATTCAATTTACTGAAATTGTGAAAAAATTATTTTTATTTGTCTTAACGGCGGTTTTATTTACATCTTGTATCTCTGACGATTCTATCGAAGAACAAGAATTTTATTTTGAAATTCTTCCAATTGAGCAAGTTTTTCTTCCTGAAACATTTACCTACGGTGAGATTTATCAAATCGAATACAATTATTACAAGCCCACAACTTGTTATTCTTTTAATGAACTCTATTATTTGATTGAAGGTGACTTTAGAACTGTTGCTGTAATCAATAGTGTTTTTGAAGAAAATGATGGTCTTATCTGTGAACCATTAAACGAAGAGCTTGAATGGCGTGTTTTTAATTTTGAGTGTACAAAAAACTTTGGATCTTATATTTTTCAATTTTGGCAAGGTCAAGATAGTAATGGAAATGACACTTACTTAACGTACGAAGTTCCTGTTGAATAAAATGAATTAATTAAAATCAGTTGAAAATATTGAGTTTAGATCAACTCATACAAAAATGTAGGCAAAATGACACTAAAGCACAAAGTGAACTTTACAAACTCTACTCGAGTAAATTGTTTGCACTTTGTCTGAAGTATTGCAGAAGCCGTGCAGAAGCCGAAGACAATCTGCAAGACTCATTTGTGACTATTTTTAAAAAAATATCACAATATAAACATAAAGGTTCATTTGAAGGATGGTTAAAACGAATAACGATAAACACAGCACTTCAAAGGTATCGAAACAAGGGTATTTATGAAATAATAAATGAAGAACACATTGAAGACACAAGTATAGACATTGATAATGATGAAGTGAGTATAGATTTTTTATTGACTATTATTCAAAAACTACCAGACAGGTATCGAATGGTATTCAACTTGTATGCTTTAGATGGATACTCACACAAAGAAATCGCAGCAATGTTAGACATAACAACTGGAACGACCAAATCAAACTTAGCAAGAGCAAGAATGATTTTAAAAGATAAAATAATAACCTATAAAGCGCGTCTAAATTCGCAACTATTATAATGAGTGACAAGAAACATATAGACAGATTATTTCAAGAAAAGCTCAAAGATTTTGAGCAATCTCCAGATGATTTTGTATGGAAAAATATTAAAAGTAAAGTGCATTTGGACAATAAAAAGGAAAGAAAACTTTTCCCTTTCTGGTTTAGGCTAACAGCGGTTGCAGCTGTTCTACTTCTATTCCTAGGGTTAGGTGGATACATTTTCAATAAATCTAATCGTGTGCCAAATAAACAAGTATCTGTTGAGTCTAATAATACTGGAGTAAATGATGTGATTCAAAACACTGAAAAAATAATTCCACAAGACTCTGATTTATCAAAAAAATCTTCAGAAAACGAAGTGTCTAAATTATCAACAACTCACCACAATAATAAACAGCAACTCAAAACTATCAACAAAACTCCTTCACCGGAAAAAAACAATACCATCGAGACACAATTGTATCAAGACCCTTCTGCCCTTGTTGCAGAACAATCCAATGTCTCAACAGATAATAACGATGGAATTAAAGATAGGTTAACCTATGCGACCGAGAAGAATTCAACGATTAAAAATGAAATTAATACAGGCGACATAAAATCAAAAGAACTGTTTAACAATTCTTCACAAAAAGTTGTTAGTGAAACCAATAATTCTGATGTTTTAAATAATTCTATAGACACTCCCTTAGAAACAGACAATCCACTAATAGATCTCAACGAAGTAACTGACGAAGCTATTGTAGAAAATAGCTTAGAAGAAGAAGATTCGGAAGACAAAAAGAAAAAGAAAGAGATTTTAAATCGTTGGAAAATTGCTCCAAGTATTGCCCCTGTATATTTCAACACTTTGGGTACGGGATCCTCGATTCACGAACAATTCAATAAAAACGCAAAAACAGGCGATGTCAATATAAGTTATGGCGTTCGCGGCAGCTATGCGTTAAATACGAAATTAAGTATTCGTTCTGGTGTGAGCAGAGTGACTTTGGGTTATAGTACAGATGACGTTTTTGTTCTAAATAATGTTACTGCAACTCCAGCGGACGACAGGTTTCTTTTAAGAAATGTAGCCTTAAAAGAAGAAAGTAAAGATATTTCTTTTATCAGTGTAGAGGAATTTAATTTTGCTCAAATTCCTTCTGTCATTTCAAATCAAATCATAGGAAGCATTGACCAAAAATTGGGCTTTATTGAAATACCTGTAGAGCTAGAATATGAGCTATCACGCGAAAAATTAGGACTTAGAGTTCTTGGAGGTTTTAGCGCCTTATTCTTAAACGAAAACGAGGTCTATTCTTCCCTCAATGGAGAAACATTATTAATCGGGAGAGCAACAAATATTAATAAAACAAGTTTCACTGCAAATTTTGGAGTGGGTATGGATTTTAGATTATCAGAAAAAATAAAATTAAATCTTGAGCCCACCTTTAAATACCAAATAAATACCTTTAACAATACCTCAGGAGAATTTAAGCCCTATTTTATTGGAATTTATTCTGGCTTCAGTTACAAATTTTAAGCTAGCATAGTGAGTTCTCATCTGACTATGTAATCTTCTTCATAAACCCCTTTTCGTTAACATTTTAAATACACAACCTCAGTTTACTGCGCCAAAAGAGATTTAAAAATGATATCATAAGCAGTTTTATTCAATTCTCTTGTATCTCCGTTATTCAAATGTCCTGTTTTTAGAAATTTATGAATTCCAACTCTTAATGTCCCTGGTCCCCCGCTAAAAAAAGAATAGGAAAACCTCTTTTTATTATCATAAAAGGTTATTGGGACTACATCAATATTATGATTGATTGCTAACCTAAAAGCACCGTCCTTGAAAGTTGACAAGGTAACCTCTTCTTCAGGGACCAAGCCCTCAGGGAATATACAAATACTCAATCCTGACTGCAAACGCTTTTGAGCACGTAAAAAAACGGCCTGTCTGCTCTTTGGACTGCTCCTGTCAACAAGAATACATGTTTTTCGATAAAAATATCCAAACAACGGTATTTTAGCCAACTCTTTCTTACCGACAAACACAAAGGGATGATTTTTAACAGCAACTAACATCAACATGATATCTATCATAGAGGTATGATTTGCAATAAACATGTAACTTTTGTGTTCCTCAAGTGACTCGAATCTATCTATTTTCCAATTAAAGCCCATTCCTACTAATATCGTTTTTGACCAAATACGAGCCAGACGAAAAAAAAGAGGATACCATTTTTCTTTTGTGATAGAAACAAGTAACAGGGGTAGTAGCACCAAAATTGGTATGATTACCAAAACATAAAACCAAACCCGATAAAGAATCCAAAAAGGATATTTAAAAATATTCATTATGTCAAAACTACTAAAATAATTGAGCTATTGGGTCAAAAAAATTACCTTTGCTTTAATTTTCACAATAAAACGAAATGGCAAGAATACTGACTGGAGTTCAAAGCACAGGAACACCTCATTTAGGAAATCTTTTAGGGGCGATTATTCCTGCGATTAAAATGAGTAATGACGTAGACAATGAATCTTTTTTATTTATTGCTGATATGCATTCTTTAACTCAAATAAAAAATGCTGAAACATTAAAACATAATACTTACTCAACCGCAGCTGCGTGGTTAGCTTGTGGATTAAATATTGATAACACTGTTTTTTATCGTCAAAGTGATGTTCCGCAAGTCACAGAACTCGCTTGGTATTTGAGCTGTTTTTTTCCTTATCAACGCTTAACCTTGGCGCATAGTTTTAAGGATAAAGCTGATAGACTTGAAGATATTAATTCAGGGCTATTTACCTACCCTATGTTAATGGCAGCAGATATTTTATTGTACGATGCAAATATCATTCCTGTTGGCAAGGACCAGTTACAGCACATTGAAATGACCCGTGATGTCGCTTCACGCTTTCATGCTAAAATTGGCAAAACTTTTGTGATTCCAGAAGCAGAGATACAACACCAAACCATGTATGTCCCTGGAACCAATGGTGGCAAAATGAGTAAAAGTCAAAATAATATTATCAATTTATTTTTACCAGATAAACAATTACGAAAGCAGATCATGAGTATTGCTACAGATAGCACTCCGTTGGAAGACCCAAAAGATTGGAAAACTTGTAACTGCTTTGCTATTTTTACGCTAGTGGCAGACGAACAACAAATTGCCAAAATGAAAGACAATTACGAACGCGGAGGCTATGGTTATGGTCATGCTAAACAAGCTTTATTTGATCTCTTGAAAGATAAATTCTCGACAGAAAGAACACGCTACAATCATTACATGAATAACCTCAGTGAAATTGACGAAGCCTTAACCATTGGAGCAGAAAAAGCAAAAGTAGTTGCGGATACGGTTTTAAAAAGAGTCCGAACAAGAGTTGGCTACTAGCATTGTTTGTTTCAATTATTTAATAAGTTCAAAATATTTTCCAGAAAGCGGCTTGATCAGGCCTTTTAATTCCATGTTCAACAATAGCGAAGACATTTTAAATATAGGCATTTGACACATGCGCGCTATATTATCAATTGAGTCCTTATCCTTGGCTAATAAGAAATTGTAAACGAGCTTCTCATCAGCATCTAAGTCGTGAGGGACAAGGCTGTTATTTTGTTGATGACGGGCTTGAAATTTCCAATTTAAAATATAGGGTATGTCCTCTGCCAACGAGAGCAAATGTGCTCTTTGGAATTTAATTAAATTATTACATCCAACACTTTGACTATCATTAATCCTACCAGGAACTGCAAAAACTTCTCGATTATATGAGTTCGCAATATCTGCGGTTACCAAACTCCCTCCTCTCTCAGCAGATTCGATTATAATTGTAGCCTCACTAAGGCCAGCAATAATTCTATTTCGCTTCAAAAAGTTAGCTCTTTCAATTTTGTCAGTACTCCAGAAATCAGTAAAGAACCCACCGTTATTTTCAACAGCAGACATGTATTCCCGATGAGCATTAGGATAAATTTGATTTAGCCCATGGGCTAAACAACCAATTGTTTGTAAATGATGTTTTATTGCAAATTTTTGTGCAGTAATATCAGCTCCGTAAGCAAATCCTGACACTATGATAGGATTATAAGGTGATAACCTTTCAATAATAGCCTCACAATTAGCAACGCCTTGATTGGTGATTTTACGCGTACCAACAATACTTATTACAGGTTGCTTTTTAATGCTAATATTACCTCTTTGAAAAAGAAGAATAGGTCCATCAATACACTGCCTCAAAAGTGCTGGATAATTATCGTTTTCAAAATAACACACTCGAATATGATTATTCTTAATAAACGTAAGTTCTTTTTCTGCCTGATGCAACAACGAGCCTTTATTCAAATAATTAATGGTATAAGATCCAATACCTGTTATCTTTAAAAGGTTTTTTTTAGACTCGTTCCAAACACCTTGTAATGACCCGCAATGAGCAATGAGTTTTTTAGCGGTAATATCTCCAATATTTGGTGTGCGTTGTAAAGCCAGTGCGAAAAGCAAATCTTCGTCTAACATGTAATTGTTTGATTATCAGTATAAAATAAAAAAAATTACTGTTAATAAATAGTCTCCGTGTTTTTTTTTCAGACAACAAAAATTTTTAACTTTGTTATGATGCACTTAGACACCTACATTAACGATTTACTTTACCGATATGAATGCGTGATAATTCCAGAATTTGGTGCCTTTCTCGCTCAAACAGTTTCAGCGAACCTCAATATTAAAAACCAGACATTTTATCCTCCCAAAAAAGTAATTTCATTTAATGAACAATTACAAAATAATGATGGCTTGTTAGTTGGCTATATTGCTGATGTTGAACGCATTTCTTTTGAACAAGCGTTAAAAAAAGTCAAAAAAGAAACAAAGCAATTTGAGTTACTATTAAATAAAGGTGAATCCATAACGCTCACAAATATTGGTGTTATTAATTTTAATAGTGAAAATAACATTAGTTTTGAACCAGCTGAAAGCGTGAACTTCTTAACAGCCTCATTTGGATTAGCACCAGCTACCTCCCCTTCGATTCAACGTACAAAACAAGAGAAAAAGGTTGAAACAATTGCGAATACTGCATCTACCACTACCATATCTGTTTTAAACAAAAAGACAACCTATCAAATTTACAAGAAATATGCTGCTATTATTATTGTTGCTCTTGGAATCATAGGGTATTTAGCTTCGGATTATCAATTAAATCAAATTGAGAAACAAAATCAAATTGCCCAAGAAACAGCAAATAAAGAAATTGATGCTAAAATTAATAAAGCTACCTTCATTATTGATAATCCATTGCCATCGATAACACTCACCGTTACTAAACAAAATGGTGATTTTCATATTGTTGCAGGTGCTTTTAGAATTAAAGAAAACTGCGACAAAAAATTAGAGCAACTTCAAAAATTAGGATATAATGCTCGAAAAATAGGTGCTAATAAATACGGCCTTCATCAAGTGGTCTACTCCAGTTACAATTCAAGAACAGAAGCTCAAAAAGAACTGTATAAAATAAGAGAAAGTCATAATCAAAACGCATGGCTTTTAGTTCAAAAACTAAAGTAATAATTACTTCTGTAATCATCAAAAGCAACTTACCTTTGCTTAAATTTATTTTAGATTTTTATGACAATCAAACGTCCCATTGACTCAAAAACTATAATGACTGACTTGGTATTACCAAGTGAGACAAACCCATTAAACAATCTTTTTGGGGGTGAATTATTAGCTCGGATGGATCGTGCAGCAAGTATCTCTGCTAGACGACACTCAAGGAGAATTGTGGTTACCGCATCTGTAAACCATGTTGCTTTTAATAAGTCGGTACCTTTAGGGAGTGTTGTCACAGTGGAAGCAAAGGTTTCTCGCGCTTTCAAAACTTCTATGGAAGTTTATATTGATGTTTGGATAGACGATCGTGAATCTGGTGAAAAAACAAAGGCAAATGAGGCAATTTATACTTTTGTAGCTGTGGATGATGCTGGGAATCCTGTCAAAATTCCATCCATAACCCCCCAAACAACCGAAGAACAAACTCGTTTTGAAGGGGCTCTTAGAAGAAAACAATTAAGTTTAGTGCTAGCAGGAAAGATGAATCCTCACGATGCAACTGAACTGAAGGCTTTGTTTTTAAAGTAAAACTATTTATGACGACCCTAATAATTTCAATTCTACAAAAACTTCATTTAATTTTCGGATTCTTTATTTAAATATCATGCATACGTGATACACTCTTTTTTTCATGTTTATGTCTTCAATCGTGACAAGCATAATACGGTTGAAGGGGTAAAAGACCACACTAATAACTTTTCCAACCCTGTTGATCGTAGTACTACATTTGATTGATCCAATGTGCAGGGTTCTGAGTATCTCCATTTTTAAAAATACTGAATTGAAGCATTGCCTCTCCCGTAGCTTTACTCGTTAATACCTCACCAATTACTTGTTTTGTTGTTACTTTTTGCCCCTTCTGAACTTGAATCTTAGAAAGGTTCTTATAAACAGTAAAATAATTTCCATGCTGAATAAGTATGGCATTGTTCCCGTTTTTTGGGATAAAAATAGAATGGATAACGCCATCAAATACTGCACGGACTTTTTCCCCTTGATTGGTGATAATTCTAACACCATTACTTTTTATCGGTACCGTTCTATCAATTGGAGATTTTTGAATACCGTACCTTACCTTCACTAATCCATATTTTACTGGCCATGGTAACTTTCCTTTGTTCGCTGTAAAACTTGCAGCAAGTTGCTTATCTTCTGGCGTTAGAACAAAGGTTTTAGAGCCTTTGGATTTACCCGCTTTCACATTAGAAGCAGCCATCGCATCACGAATGATTTTTGCTATTTGTCTATCAATCTTACTTATCTCTTGCTGTTTTAATTTGATTTGGGATGTGTATTTCCTTAGGTCATTTTTAATAGAGCTCACCAAAGCTTCTTGTTCTTCGATCTCAATTTCCAGTCTATTTTTTTCTAATTTATTTTCTTTAATAAGTGCCTCTTTGTCCTTTTTTTGGTATAGTAAATTTTGGTTTAAAGCTTGTAATTCAATTGTTTTAGACTTAATTTGTTCACCTTGTTTTTTTTGATAAAGCGCATATTGTTTTATATACTCAAGTCTTCGATAAGCCTGCTGAAAGTTACTTGATGACAATAAAAACATCACCTTGCTTTGTTCGGATTTGCTCTTGTAGGACTTAACAATCATAGAAGCATATTCTTCCTTTAAAATTGTTAACCGATCTCTCAATTTTGTGATTGTTTTCTGATTGTTATTTATTTCTCTGGTCAAAAGGTTTGCCTGCTGATTTGTAATTGCAATCAAATTTTTTCTTACTGTCACCTTAAAACTTAGGTTTTCAACCAAAGAAACTACCGAGGTTTTTTCTTTATTCCCTTGAAATAATAGTGTTTCTATTTTTTTTATTTGACGAAGATATTCTTGCCTCTTTCTCTCCAACTCCTGTTGTTTTGAGTTTTGAGAATAAGAAAAACAGACAGTTAAAAGAAGAAATATTTTTAAAAAGTTACTTTTGAAAAATGTCATTTTATCATAATTTCTTTAAATCCTTGAGGTATTCTAAAAGGAAATCTTAAATCTGTATTCATAGTTACAGATTTAAATTCCATTTTGAGAGTAGTCTCTTCATCCCTTTCAAGTACAATTATCTTTAAGAATTGAGGTATTAATTTCGAATCAATTTCTTGGTATTTTTTATAATCTATTTGTAACATTCGACGTGCTTCTGGCTGTGAAAATTGCTGAGAATTCATCTTGAAATTTTTAGGATTTAGAAGATAAAAAATTTCAAACAATGCTCTTTGTCTCTTCGGTGATAGTACAAATGAATCTTCATAAATCGCATGATTATATTTGCCATCTTTTAAGCCATAAATGGCATTACCTAACAATATGTTTTGTACATTTTTAAAATCTAGCTCTGTCCCAAATAAGCTATTTATAATTGAAAAGTTTCCGTCAAAATATGTATTATCTAACTTATTATAGAATTGTACTTTTAAAGGGGTAATTTTTACTCTAACTATCCCCAAAGTAGCACTTAACCATATTGTTTTATTTTTTTCTACACGTAGATTCACTGAATAAGATTGTGAATTTTCTCCTTGAGCAAACTCAACTTTCACTCGCGATTGGAGTGTTTTAAACTGAGGGTCTTTTTTATAATGTTCTTTAATAATCTGCTTCGTTGTAAGACTCGTATTGATATCGTTGTTTAACACAACATTTTTCACAGACTTACATCCCACAAAATTAATGACAAGCAGTACCAAAAAGAGTTTGCTAATTATATGTGTATGTAGTTTACTGTCCATTTAATAATATCTCTGCTTTTTTTAAAAACGATTGAGATTGTCGTATATTATTTAAATTTTTATGTGAAAGACTTAATTGTTTATAGAAATCTATTTCCATCATTTTATTATCAACGACATAATCTATTCCAATCTCCAAAGCATTTACCGCCTCTTGATACAATTGCATATAGTTATTAGCAACACCGTTCGCTAAATACAAAATTGGTTGATTAGGGTATCGTTCAAGCATTTTAGAACTAAATTCGATTGCCTCTACAAACATCTCCAAATCGATCTGTATCAGAACTACATTTTTAATTGACTTAAAATCATTAGGATTACTTTTTAAACTAGTTTTAAATAAGCTTAAAGCCTCTGTTTTATTACCTGCCTGTAAGTGGTATTGAGCCATCTCAGAGGTTGATTTTAATGAGCTATCGGCAGAAATTTCTGTTGTAATTTCTAATAATCTGTTTTCATACTCTGGATGATCTTGTGTGAATTTTATAAAGTCATTTAATACTCTATTTTTTGCTTCGGGCTTCACCTTAACGCTTTTTAAAACAATACTCATTGAATTAATTGCTTTCTCGGTATCATTATCTTCCAAATAAAATTTATACAATGCTAAGTGAACTAATATTGATGAAGGAATATTTTTTAAAAGCTTTTGGGCCGTTTTAAAAGCTTCTTTTTTATTGTTTTGTTCACTATACCTATAAATTAACACTAAGTAATTTTGTTCATCTTGTGGATTAAGATCAATCCGTCGTTTTAAATTTTCAATACGCCCTTGGTCGTCCCCTTTGGCATTGTAAATTTTATTTCTCAAATAATCTCGAGATTTTGAGTATCCATACTTATTATCCATATCGTCTAAAACCTTTAAAGCTTGTCTAGATTTATCGTGTTTTGCGTATAAATTTGCTAAATTCTCTTCGTAATCAGGATGATATTTAATTAATAATTTTATTATTTTAAGAGCATTGTCATAATCATCTATTTGCTCATAAACACCATATAACTTATTTAGGTACCATTCATTATTAGGATTTTTATCTATGGCTAATTTTAAAGAGTTTTCAGCAGCACCAAAATTTTTGAGCTGAATGTAACTTTTTCCTAATTCAAAGTATACTGCAGCCTCTGTGTCATCTAATTCGACACATTTTAATAAAGATACTACAGCTCTATCATAGTTTTCAATTCCTTTCTGCTTAAGAGCTTCAAAAAAGTATTCTTGAAATTTCTCTGTAGAATCAATAGAATTATCCTCAGGTGTCTTATTGAAATCAACTTGAGTGATAGCTATCTTAGGAATTAATACCATCCCTAAAAACAAACCTCTAAACATATTTGTGAAATTCATGTTCAATTTTGAGAACCAATATAAATTTTAAATTTTTGATTATACACTTTTCATAAAGTTCCGGTACTCCCAAAGCCTCCTTCACCTCGTTCGGTAACAGAAAGCTTTTCAACCTCTTGCCATACAGCTCTTTCATGACGAGATATAACGAGTTGAGCAATACGCTCACCATTTATAATACTAAAATCTTCTTTAGATAAGTTCACTAAAACAACCCCAATTTCACCTCGATAATCTGCATCTATAGTTCCTGGCGAGTTAAGTACACATACACCATTTTTAACAGCAAGGCCACTCCTCGAACGAACTTGTGCTTCAACACCCACAGGCAATTCTATAAATAGACCCGTTCCAACAATGCATCTCTCTAAAGGCTTCAATTCAATAGTCTCGGATATGTTAGCCCTCAAGTCTAAACCAGCAGAAGCTATGGTCTCATAAGAAGGTAATTCATGATTAGATTTATTTATAATTTTTATAGTCATGATTTGTGTTTAAAATTAATGTTCTATTTCTGGAATTAAATATTAGAATTCTTATTCTTTTCTGAATTAATCAATTGCTCCCATTCATTCTTTTCTAAGAGGAATATCGCAATAATAAATACACAAAGTAAAGGTACCGTTATTAGATAGTTCTCCCTGAAATAATAGAATACAATAACAGACATTGAAATGGAGAAAAAAAGATATGCCCCAATTTTATTTAGATTATATGGTATAGGATAATATTTTCTACTAAAAACATAAGACAATAAAACCATGCTAGAATAGGCTGCGAGTGTAGCCAATGCAGAGCCTTTATATCCCATTATTGGGATTAACCATACGTTTAACCCTAAAGTAATCATTGCTCCAAACATTGATATATATGCTCCAAACTTTGTTCTATCAGTAATTTTATACCAAACAGAAAGATTATGATATATTCCTAAACAAAAACTGGCAATTAAAATTATTGGGACAATCCACATGGCCTCCCAAAAGGCCTCATCTCTAATAATCAATACCTTTATAATATCTGCGAACACAACAACGGTTACTAAAATAACACTTCCAAGAATAACAAAATATTCTAAAATTTTAGCATAATTCTTTTGAGGATTACGACTGTTAGAGTGACTAAAGAAGTATGGCTCAATACCTAGTCTAAAAGCTGTGGCAAATAATGTCATAAATAAAGCTAATTTATAACAAGCTGAAAACATTCCCACCTCACGTTCTGAATCTAATGCTGTAGATAAACTACTGTCTAAAAGAATTCTATTGAATGTCTCATTAATTGTATAAGCAAGCCCTGCAATTAGTACCGGAAAAGCATACTCTAACATTTTTCTCCACAGAGCAACATTAAATGTATAGTTGATCCTTTTGTAAAAAGGAAACATCAACATTAATGTAACCACACTCGCAACTAATGTCGAAACAAGAATGTAATTAATTTCATAATTAGATTTATACAAGGTATTAAACAGTGAGTTTTCTGAAGCGAAATCTTCTAAAAAAAGTAAGAAAAATAAATTAAAACTGATATTTACAACAACATTTGTAATCTTGATAACAGCATATCGAGTTGGCTGCTCTTTAGCTCGAAGCCAAGCAAATGGAATAATTACTAACGCATCTAAAAATAAGATCCATAATACAAAATTGAGATATTCTACTTTAATGTCAATTAAAGAAGCTAACTGGGTTTTAAAAAATAATGCTGCTAAAAAAATTGTTATGGATGTAAAAATTATTGAAAGAGCTGAAGTACTTGTTACAAACTCCTTATCAGATTCCTTATTAAAAAATCTAAAAAATGCCGTTTCCATTCCATAAGCTAAAATGACATTAAAAATAGCAAACCAAGAAAAAATTATAGAAACTTTACCATACACTCCAACGGCCAAAACTTCTGTATACAATGGAACCAATAAAAAAGTTAGCATCCGGGGGAGCACCGTCGCTAGCCCATAGACAAATGTCTGTTTAAAAAGATTTTGAAATGTACTCAACAATAATAATTATGAATTTTAAAAGTACGCTATTGTGAAACGTTTTGCAACATTAGTTCTTTGTAGCCATGGAAGTCATTGGAACATCATGTCTTCTTTTTTCAACCATATTGGTAATCTTGTAATACTTAATTTCACCCCTTGACTCGTAGGTTACGACGCACTCGTCTTGCTCTAAATTATAAAAAGTATTTATTTCAATAATTGGTGCTTTATTATTATACTCATTTAAAGACTCCTTACTAAGTTTCCTATCGAATTTATTTGACGGCGGATACAAAATTCTTCCGATAAACAATTTCTTATTGCCTGGTTTAACCTCGAGGCTTACAGCCTTCCCCCTAAAATAAATACTGTCTAATTGTACGAACTCTTTTTTCAATTCAATAAACACATTTATTCCAGATCCACCACCTGATACACCAGAAGTCCAATACTCATAATAGACCTTTTCAAGATCAAAAGGAGGGTTTTTCTGCAAATCATTAGTACTGGAACAGTGTGAACAACTAATTACCACAACTATTAACATCAATAAATTAAATAGTTTATACATTGTCTTCATTTACTCAAAGGTTAATATTACTAATATTAAACAATAGCCATGCCAAAAATGAAGGGTTCAGATCTCTAGCTATTTAAATAAAAAATGAGCACTAAAATAAAATTAAAGTGCTCATTAGCTTACTTTTAAAATTACCTGCCTAGTTTACCGTAAACATCCAAGTTTGACCTATTGTTTTTAAACCTGAATCATCTGTAGTATCTACTTTCCAATAATATGTTTTACCAGAAATTACAGTGACATCAAAATTGTCTTCTGATAAGTCTGTCTCAATAAGTTCAGCTGGATCTAATTCTCCAAAAAACAAATCATATGTCAATACATCTCCAGAATCAGAATCACTACCTGTCCAGTTTAAGTTCACGCTTCCCTCACTTACAAAACCTTCATCATCTGGAGCATTTAAAGCTGCGCTAAACGGAGCATGATTTGAAATGCCCACACCTTCTGTGAAAAAAGCAAAAGTCGCTGAAGAATCTGATTCACCACCTTGATTATCAATGGCTGTTACTTTCCAATAATATGCAACACCTGGTTGCAGAGTTATTGAAAGACTAGTCGTTGAAACTGTTCGCTGTTCGACAATGTTAGTAAAGTTTCTATCTTCGGCAACAACAAGAATATAACTGATTGGATCGCCATCAACATCTGAGGCTGCTCCCCATTCAAATATTATCGTGCTTTCGATACAAAGTAAATCTGACGACGGATATATTAATTGTGAAACTGCTGTAGGGTTATTATTCTCGGCTGGTGGAGGAGGAGTTGGACCTGGGCTGTCATCGTCACCTCCACTACTGCAGGATCCAGCAATACATAATACTGCTAAGGATAAATACAAGGTTATCGCTTTTTTCATAATAATTATTTTTTTATGATTTTAATAGTTTTAGGCTCATTCAACGAAAGCTTTACAAAGTAAAGACCACTACTAAAACTGCTGAATGGGATATTAATACTTTTAGAATTATATACTTGAATTTCACTCTTATAAATCAATTTCCCATTAATATCAAAGATTTCTGTATAGACTGCATTTTGTGATATTTCAGGCAATGTGATTTTTAAAACATCGATTACCGGATTAGGGCTTGCAACAAAATTTAAAATATTACTGCCTTCCATTGCTCTACTCATTATTCCTTCACAAGCTTTTCCGGATTTAATCTCTAATAAACCAGAGCCCATTGTTTCAACCTCAAAGATTTTTTCATTTGTAATTAAAATGATATCGTTATTAAACATTACTGTGAACGGAGGTGTTCCCGAATTGATGTTAACCATTGTGGTTTCTACGTCGCTGTCACCATTACTATCATCTACCAAGCCAAATATACCGTCTAAAGGAACTGCCGCGTCAATATTTATTTCAAAACATTGCTCAAAATCTCTTCCGTCAACATTTACACAAACAGTGTAAGCTCCAACCGATAGGTTATCAAAACTTATTGAGTCTGATGTCATTGTTTCATTTTCATCAGTTCCGTCTCCTGTAACAGTAACCGTGTATGAAACATATGTTTCAGTAACCGTTATATTAATGATACCATTATCTTGATTTTCACATGACTCCGAAATAACTTCCAGAATGATGTTGTCTGTGTTTTCATAGCTTGTATCACAAATATCTCCTACGCCATTTCCATTGGTGTCTAACTGATCGGGATTTGGTGTATCTATACAATTATCTTCATTGTCAAAAACGGAATCTCCATCCGAATCTTGGCAAGCATCACCCACACCATTTCCATCTGTGTCTAATTGATCAACATTAGGGGTTTCAACACAATTATCTTCTGTATCGATGACACTATCTCCATCCGTATCTTGACAGGCATCTCCGATACCATTGCCATCAGTATCTGCTTGATCTGGATTTGCTGTATTCGGACAATTATCTGTCCCGTTAGGAACACCATCTCCATCATCATCACCATTTGGATCTATAATAAATTGTCCAGAAAAAATACCTCTACCGTAAGTAGCTGCGTATATTGCATTATCATCTCTCAAATCTAAATCCATGACTTTTGCATTTGACATTCCATTAAAAGCAGGCAGCCAGTTTGGGTTTGTAGACAAAAAGTTAGTGGTATACCACACGCCTAATTCTGTTCCAACAATGACCTCTTCCGGATTTAATGGACTCTGTAATATTGCTTTAACTGGCATGTCGGGTAAATCTCCTTCTTTTCCATACCAATTGGCCCCTCCATCATTAGTGTACCATATACTCTGTACGCCATAATTATGAACAGTCACAAAAATATCATTTTCTGATGCGCCATACTCAATATCTGATATACTTCCAACAATAATATTTAATGTTTCGATATTAGTCCATGTCGGAGTTGCTTCAGCATTTTCTAATTTAATAATATCACCCAAAACAGTTCCAACTAACAAGGTTGAAGAAGAAGTTGTGTAAGGTGATACGGTAAATGCCGTTGGTCTACTAACAAGTTCTGTACTTGTTAAACTTGTTTTTTCTATAGTTCCTTGAGATTTTATTCCCGCATATCTTCTAATTGCAGCATCTGAACCCGAGGAATAATTAGAGTATAAAATATCCAAGTTTGAATCTAATCCTTGCGGATTAATAAACGATCCTATACTACTACTCTCACTATTTATCGTGATACTTTGATTATTCGATAAATTATACAAATTAATACCATTATTATAAACATAGTTTCTTATGTAGTATTGGTCTGTTCCGTCTTGATCAAAAAAGCTGTAAGCTCCATCTCCTCCATAGGTTTCAACAGAGCTATTGATACCAGGGTCTGCATTTGAAAATAAATGTGTCCCATTGTCTTGGAGGCCTCCCACAAAGTATTCAGCACCATCAAACGCGGTAGTTGGGGCAACGCCGACAGTATAAAATTGAGACGTAATAAAGCCTTTATTTCTCTCTAAGGTATTTGTCCCGCCGTTGTTAGAATAAAACACGCCTCCATCATTCCCAAATAAAACTGTATTAGGATCTGAATTAGAAAATGTCATTCCGTGCTGATCCGCATGTGCATATTGATAACCAAAACCGGCATACCAATGCGTAAATTGGTTCCAAGAAGTCCCAGAATTTTCTGACTTAAATAAATCAATTCCTCCACTATAGATAACGTCATCATCTGTAGGATCAACTTCTAACATTAAATCATAGAAAGCTTGACCTCTTGTAAAATCTGTTGCACTAATTCCCGTATCAGCATCGTTCGGGAGTGCCATATCCGAAGTTCCTGTAGCAAATCCATCTGTTGTAACTTCCATCGCCACACCTTCTGAGATTTGTGCGAGTATATAAACTTTATCTGCATCTTGTGAAGAAACTGCTATTTGAGTCCTGTTAGCGCCTTCTAAAGTGTATGCATTTGTAAACGTTTCTCCATCTTCAGATGAAAATACTTTTCCTCCACCCTCTCCATAAATAGAGCTCGAAATTGTAGAAACCCAAATTTTTCCATCAGCTCCCACTTCAATGTCATTTGGCTCGTGTTTCTTTCCTGATGCCGTCAATGGCATGTTTAATTCAGTCCATGAATCTCCTTGATCAATTGATTTATAGAGGCCTAATTCTGGACCTCCCAAATATGTTGTCGAGTTAGCATCACCATAAAATGATTCGCCTGCGGCCACATAGACCTCTGAGATTCCATTATTATCTTTAATTTTTATGTCATTAATATGCTGAATTCCTGGAACAAGATTACCAGTAAAATCTCCTGATAAAGGATTCATAGAAACATTAACATCTCCTTCAGCTAAAGCTGCTTCGATTAAATCTCCGTCTGCTTTGGAAATCATCACTGCCGGTATTGTAATTGAAGCATCTTCACCTCCCATACTAATAGGGGAGCCAGGAATATTATTCATAATGATAGCTGCAACAGCTCCTTCATCTTGAGCATTTTTAACCTTAACGGTAAAGTTACAAGACCCTCTCCTAATCAAAGCTATTTTACCTGAGACTTCAGCACCAAACTCTTCACAACCCTCCGCTGGTGCTATGGATGTGTCATTAGCTAATACTAAATCAGCAGTTATAACTGAAGTGATTGTAGATCCAAAGGCAGTAGTCGGTGTTGATAAATAATCTCCTGCAATATCTCCTGGAGCATTAATGGTAATATCTGAGGCAGATTGAAACGTTGTAGGTCCAGAAATTCCACCAAAGACGTTTTTCCATGTTTCCCCAGCATCTTCGGACATCCATACACCGTCACCGTTTACATCACCACTTGTATATGATTCACCTGTTCCTGCATAAAATATGTTAAAATCATTCGGATCGTAAGTCAAAACAGAAACATTTAGATTGCTCGGAATATTGACTCTTGACCATACAGTATTTGCATCAGATATACCTGTGTTCTTCCATAATCCACCACTAACACCGCCTGCAAAAACAGTTTCATTTGAATTATCATTTGGATCAAACATCACAGCTCTAGTTCTTCCTCCAAGATTATCAGGACCTCTTGAAACCCAATCTTCATCAATACCGTCTCCAGGAGTTCTCAATCCTTCAAACGACTTTATTTGATTTCTAATCTCTGGAAGGTTTTCGAATGTAGGTCGGCCCAACACCGGATTCATAGTTAATTCATATTCTTCCTCAAAATACTTGTTTGGAGGTAAACCTGCATCTTTACGCTGCTCTTTATCTAATAACAACGATTCTTTGAAAGGACTGTTTTTTAAATTATCTTCATGAATTTTTGTAATGTCGTTGGGTGACATTAAAACATCTGTTTTTTGATTGTGCCAATTAGTTATAATGGCTGTAACAACCACAAAACATAACAAAGCACCAAGCAATAAGTGTTTTAGTGTTTTCATTTTTAGTGTTTATTTTTAAATAATGTTCTAAATTAAGACTATTTTTTCAATTACTGTTTAATTATAATCGCTTTTCGTTAAACAAAATTATGTTCGCGACAATCTAATAAACGACAAAAGCTAAACAAGAACGTTTAGCTTTATTACATTTTATAAATTAGAATTAATTATTCAAGGCTTCTGCCCCGCCAACAATTTCTAATATTTCGTTTGTAATAGATGCTTGACGCGCTTTATTATAGGTTAATTTTAATTGATCTCTCAATTCAGTAGCGTTATCGGTTGCTTTATGCATCGCGGTCATTCTTGCGCCATGCTCACTAGCAAAAGAATCTCTAATCGCTTTGAATAATTGTGTTTTCAACGATTTAGGTATTAGCTGTTCAACAATTTCAGCTTTAGATGGCTCGAATATATAATCTAGATTTGAATTAAGATTGTCTTTTGTTGGGACAATTGGTAAAAATTGCTCCGTCATTATTTCTTGTGTTGCAGCATTTTTAAATTTATTGTAAACAAGAACAACTTTATCAACTTTTCCATCAACAAAAGTATCCATCAAAATTTGAGCAATTTTGGATGCATTATCATAAGTTAAATCATCAAATATTTCACTTCGATCCGCTATCAGATGCTTTGTTTTTTTGAAGGCATCATTTGCTTTTTTACCAATAGTCAAATAACTAATTTCAGTGCTTAAATAGTCTTCAGAGCTCAGTTTTAATGTTTCTTTAATTATGTTGGAATTAAATGCCCCAGCGAGACCTCTATTTGAGGTTATAGGAACTAATAGTACGCGCTTAACTTCTCTTTCAAGAGCAAACTTACTGCCAGAATCTGCATCTAACGTTGCACTCAAACTTTGCAATAACTCTGTCAACTTATCTGAGTAAGGACGCATCGCTGTAATAGCGTCTTGGGCCTTTTTTAACTTTGCAGCAGACACCATTTTCATAGCGCTAGTTATCTGCATTGTTGAAGACACTGACGATATTCTGTTACGTATTTCTTTTAAGTTTGCCATAGTTTTAAAACATTAAACAAATTCTAATTCAATATAACCTTAATTTAAGCCTTGTATTTCCCTGACAAATCTTGAGCAACATTTGTTAATATATCTGTAACATCATCCGTTAGCTTACCAGACTTCAAAGTAGTTAAGGCATCCGTGTGTTTAGCTTTTAAAAACTCGATATAATCACGCTCAAATTCTTTTACCTTATTAACTGGAACATCTTTCAACAAGTTCTTGGAACCTGCATAGATGATGGCAATTTGATCCTCAACTGTGAAGGGATCATTTTGTGCTTGTTTTAATATCTCAACATTACGCTTTCCTTTTTCAATAACATTTAGCGTTGACGCATCAAGATCAGAACCAAATTTTGCAAAAGCCTCTAATTCCCGGAATTGTGCTTGATCTAACTTCAGTGTTCCCGAAACCTTTTTCATTGACTTAATCTGAGCATTACCACCAACTCGAGACACTGATATACCAACATTAATTGCTGGACGAACACCAGAATTGAATAAATCTCCATCTAAGAAAATTTGACCATCAGTAATTGAAATTACGTTTGTTGGAATATATGCTGATACATCCCCTGCTTGAGTTTCTATAATTGGCAATGCCGTTAGAGATCCTCCTCCTTTTACTATTGGTTTTAATGAATCAGGAAGATCATTCATTTCCTTGGCAATAGCATCATCATTAATAACTTTTGCCGAACGTTCTAACAAACGAGAGTGTAAGTAAAAAACATCTCCAGGATATGCTTCACGTCCTGGTGGACGACGTAATAACAATGATACCTCACGATAAGCAACTGCTTGTTTCGATAGGTCATCATAAATTATTAGCGCTGGACGACCAGTATCTCTGAAATACTCACCGATTGCGGCGCCTGTCATTGGAGCATATACTTGCATTGGAGCGGGGTCTGATGCATTCGCAGCGACAATCGTTGTATAAGCAAGAGCACCTCTTTCCTCTAATACCTTAGCAATATTTGCTACTGTAGATGCCTTTTGTCCTACCGCAACATAAATACAATATACAGGTTCACCTGCGTCATAAAATTCTTTTTGATTCAAGATGGTATCAATACAAACTGTCGTTTTACCGGTTTGCCTATCCCCAATCACCAATTCACGTTGTCCTCGTCCAACTGGAATCATAGCGTCAATAGATTTGATTCCTGTTTGCAATGGCTCAGTTACTGGCTCTCTATAGATAACACCTGGTGCTTTACGCTCTAATGGCATTTCATATGTTTCTCCAGCAATTGGTCCTTTACCGTCAATTGGATTTCCTAATGTATCAACCACACGACCAACAATACCTTCACCTACATTAACAGATGCGATACGTCCAGTTCGTTTTACAGTTGAACCTTCTTTTACTTCTTTTGAATGACCTAACAATACAATACCAACGTTATCTTCTTCTAAGTTAAGAACAATTCCTTCAAGCCCCCCATCAAATTCTACTAATTCTCCATATTGTGCATTTGACAATCCGTAAGCACGTACAATACCATCCCCAATGGTTAATACTGATCCAACTTCGTCTAGTGAAGCCGATGCTTCAAATCCTGATAATTGTTGTTTTAAGATTGCTGATATCTCAGCTGGTTTTACTTCTGCCATCTTATTATTTATTTAGATATAAATATCTTAGTTTAATGTAAATTCTCTTTTTAATTTGTCTAGTTTATTAGCAATACTAGCGTTGTATTGTATGTCTCCAACTCTTAGAATAAATCCTCCCAATATAGATTCGTCAACAGTGTTTTGAACTTCTGCATCATTCCCTGTAAGCTCTTTTACTTTTGTAAGCACTTTCGCTTCTAATTCTTTAGTTAAAGGAATTGCAGTAGTTACTTTTGCTATTTGGGTCCCCTGAGATTCATCAAATAACATGTTTATTTTTTGAGCAATTACGTCTATTATGTCAATACGTTTGTTTTCGACAAGTAGATCAATAAGTTTAACGCTGAGCTTATTCATGTTAGGAAACACTTCTAAAAGCGTTGCCTTTTTTACCTTTGAATGTATCACAGGGCTTTGAAGCATATCGCTTAAATCTTTACTTTCTGCAACAGCATTAACAATAGACTTCATATCGTCATTAAGTTTGCTAGCAGAGTTTTGTTCATTTGCAAGACTCATAACTGCTTTTGCATATCGTATTGCTGCTCTTGTTTGTGCCATGATTCTAGTTTAACTTTGCTTCACCTAACATATTCTCAACTAACTTAAGTTGCTTGTCCTTGTTAGATAATTCTTCTCTTACCATTTTTTCTGCAATATCAACTGATAAACCTGCTACGTGATTTTTAAGCTCCGCCATCGCTGATTTTTTCTCACTGGCAATGGCAATCTGAGCCTGCTCAATCATTTTATTTGCTTGAGTTTGAGCTTCATCTTTTGCATCAGAAATCATCTTTGCTTTTATCTCTCGGGCCTCTTTTAACATGGTTTCGCGTTCTACACGAGCTTCTTTTAAAATACGCTCATTGTCAGCAGTGAGGTTTTGCATTTCAAGACGAGCCTTTTCAGCAGATTCTAATGCTTCACGAATAGACGTTTCTCTATCGTTAACTGTACCTACAATTGGTTTCCATGCAAATTTTCTTAATAGAAATAAAAGCACAAAAAACGAGATAACTGTCCAAAACAATAGTCCAACATCTGGAGTAACTAAATCCATTTCTTAATTTATTTTAAAATCTTTAATACTAAAAAAATAGTGCAGCCAACCGCTGCACCATTTTCTTCTTTACTTTGCAATAAGTGATACAACAACCGCAAAAAGTGCTACCGCTTCAACGAAAGCGATAAGTACAATTGCAGATCCTTGTAATTTACCTTGCATTTCTGGTTGACGTGCCATTGCTTCCATAGCAGATCCACCAATTTTACCAATACCGATTCCGGCACCTATAGCTGCAAGACCTGCTCCAATCGCTGCGAAAGGAACGTAACTTACTGCTTCTTGTAATAATGCTAAACTCATAGTTTATAAATATTAAAAATTAATTAATGTTCGTGTTCGTGTTCCTCCATGGCGCTACCAATATATAAAGCAGTTAACATAGTGAAAATATAGGCTTGAATAGCCACAACTAATACTTCAATAACACTAATAAATACCGAGAATATCACAGATGCTGGCGCAATCCAAATACTCTTTGCTATAAATATCAATGATATTAAACTCAGAACTATAATGTGTCCTGCTGAAATGTTTGCAAACAAACGTATCATAAGAGAAATAGGCTTAATAAATATGCCCATAAATTCTATTGGCGCCAAAAACAATTTCATTGGTACCGGAACTCCTGGCATCCAAAAAATGTGTTTCCAGTAATCTTTATTTGCAACAAACGTTGTGATGATAAATGTTATTAATGCCAATACTCCTGTAAATGCAATATTACCACTCAAGTTTCCGCTGAAAGGGAAAAAAGGAATTAATCCCATAATATTATTTATCCAAATAAAGAAAAATAACGTTAATAAAAATGGTAAGAATCTTTTGTAATGCTTTTCTCCTATATTGGGTATGGCTACCTCATCACGAATAAACACAATCAAAGGTTCTGTGAATTTTGCAATTCCTGTTGGAACTCCGTTTTCCGATCTATTATACGCTCTCGCAGAAAAACCAAATATTAACAACAATAATATCATTGACATAAACATTGAAAACACCAATTTAGTGATAGAAAAGTCTAGAGGAGCTACATTTGTGGGATGATGTTCAGGATCAAAACTTACATAAGAGCCATGATCTGCTTCATCATTAGCATAATAAATTTCTTCATGGAATTTTATAAATTTCTGACCTCCTTTTTCTACAACAATTGTTCCATCATCATTATGGTGAAACTCAGATGACATAAAAGTCACTAATCCATCGTTTGTCCACAAAATAACTGGTAAAGGAAAAGAAATAGCATGTCCATCCCAGTCCATAATATGGAAGTCATGAGCATCTTTAATGTGATGCATAATCATGTCAGTAACATTGAAATCTTTTTCGTCTGATTTTTCTTCAATTGATTCATTTGCTTTTACTACAAACGAAAGTGAAAGAAGTAAGCCTAGTAACAGTGTTTTAAAAGTGTTGATTTGCATCAGTTTTTTAAATTAAAATAGCTTCTAAAATTCGGTGCAAATGTACGTACATTTAATCAAATTGCAAATTAAAACTTACAATGTTTAGCTTTTTTGAAGAAATTTATTAAGGTTGAAAATTTCAAAGGCCAAAAACAAAAAATATGGAATAAAAAAATTAATAACCTCGAGTTGAGCGTGCTCGGATTTACCAAAAAAAAGAGGTGATAAAAACACGATCGCTAAGGCCATCTTTATACTAGTCAATCCCAAAAACAACTGATACATTTTGTTACTTCCTTGACTAGCCTTAAATCTTAAAAAACTATAAACAATAAAAACCAAAACAGCATTAAAGACATAAATAGTCCAAATAGGGAAATATAGGTGTCCAGTAAAAAATTGACTTAATATATATACATGAACGGCTAAAAGAATAGCTGTCAATAATAATAATCTTGTAACGAAACTTATTGTTTCTTTAGTCATTTGTGTTGTTTTTTTGATTTGAAAATTTAGTGACTTGTTTAATAACAAGATATAGAGCAACTCCAATTGAGATTAATGAGCAAATTACAGTAAACACTTGATAGTTATTAGGGTAGATATTATCTAGTTTTATTCCTCCCCAGACACCAACTCCTATCGTAGCAAGCATTTGAAACCCTACACCCGAAAAACGGGCATAATTATTAAGCCGTTCTTTCTTTTTCTGAATTTGATTGTTGCTGCCCACCTTTATTTAGTTCTTTTACAGCTCCTTTCATACTGCATGTTGCATTAAAAGTTGCTCCAGGCTCTACTGCTAATTTGCCGACCTCTACTTCTCCCTGAACATAAGCTGAAGATTTTAATGACAGCGTCCCAGACAATTTGAGCTTTCCGGAGAAGCTCCCTTCAAAATCAGCATTTGTACCGTCAATAGTGCCGTTAACGAAGCCTGATTTGCCAACAACAATTTTGTCCCTAGTCTTAATATTTCCTTCTACTTGACCATCGATTCTAAAAGGTCCTTTACTTACAATATCTCCTACAATTTTTGTGTCTGCAGCAATGATATTTTGTGTTGATATACTCTCTGTTGCCATTTTACTTTTTTTATTGTCTGAAAACATCTTTGTTAATTATTGAGACTCTAAATATACGTCTAGATTTTTATGAATTTGAATAACCTCGTAGTTTTCTGAGGAAACAGGAAGATGGTCCATCTTAATTTTATTACTCTTATCGCCTAAAAGATCCTTAAAACCTTCTGCTCCCTGGAAGCTAGTTAAACCGTGAACGACAACAAATGTTGTTTCCAAATCATATTTATCAATAGACGTGTAAAGATCAAAATACGCTACGTCAGCTATTGCAGTATTCAATGTTTTTACGAACTTATTTATTTCCTCCTCTTTGGTATTGGTGAAATTATATAAAACTTTAAAATTTTTAGAAGAACCCTCTTCTACAAACTCTTTTTTTTCTAAAGCAGGTATACTCGTTTTAAGCATGATTTGGGCCTTTTCTCCTTCTGAACTGTTTGGATAATTTAAGGCTATGAAATTAATTGCTTTTTTGTAGCTTTTGAATCCAAATAACCGTGCACTTGACACTGCTTTTAAAAATTCAAACTTTGGGACAATAACCTCCCCTTCAAACATATTAATAAATTTATCACATCCTGAAATTACTGAAGTGTAATTTTGGGATTCGAATTGTTCGTATAATTTTTCATACAAATACTCTGGGCTATTTTCATCTTCACCTAAATCAGTATCTGGATTTAATAAAATAGCAGCATATCTTGAATTGGAATAGTTGTCGATAATATCTTTTTTGATTATTTCTGCCTCATCAAATTGACTAAGAAGGATGTATATTTTATGTAAATTATATTTTGAAGGTAAAATTAATCGCTCTTCTGGGGCGCTTTCCAATAAATCCTTAAGTTTATTTTTAGCTAATTGGTACTCCTTAAATTTATCCTTATAAATTAGACCCAATTGATAGTAGGCAAAGTTTCTTTCCTTTTTTAAACTGTCTATAGCTTTATTTTCAATTGGTATTTTGGAAATATAAAATTGAGGGTCAAATAATTCATTGTCTTCAATTTCTGCAAATCCCTCTTCTTCTCCTAAAGAAGAAAGCTCTAGACCATCACTTCCTTTATTCGACCATCTCCAATTATCTTCCAAAGATCGACTCCCCCAAACTTTAACAAACTCATTCTTACCATAAGCAACCGTCACTGGATTGTAAAAATAAAAGGATTTAATATTAGGTGCTTTTTGACCAATGCCATTAATTTTACTCCCAACTGATTTTAATCCAACAGACTTGTTTTTTTCAGCTATTTCAGCCTTTTCTTTAGCTTCTTGAGCTTCCTTTTTTAACTTGTCTGTGTATACAGTAAAATATTCAAGGCGCTGATCTTCTGAAAGATTTATTAAAAATAAAATACTATCATTTCTCTGAGCGACGTCTTCAAAACGAATCACATCGTCTAAATTTTCACGCTTTTTCCTAATATCTCTAAACAGTCTGCTATTTCTCTTTAAGTTGAGCATGGTGCTATCGTAATAGGAACCAGCTTGCTTATAGATTGTTTTATCAAAACTCATATCTCCTAAATTCTGATAATTTAAAGCAACTAAAAACCTGTCCCTTGAGGCTGTTCTTAAAGATTTATTATAGTATACTTCAGCGATAGAATCAGAGGTGTTTGTTAAATGAAATTCAGCTATTTGATGATAAATTTTATCTAAGAAAGGTCTGTTTTCTCTATTTTCTTCAAGTTTTGTGAGTTCCTCTAAAAACTCCAACTTGTTACCCTCCGTGTAATTGAAATTTTTCGCCTTTTCAATATGAGCACTTATCAAGTAAATTCTTGGCGTCTTACGATTTAGCTCGATAACTCTATCAAACGCATAATTTGCGCTGTCCCTTTTTTCTAAAGCGTTATATAATTGTCCTTGGATGAAACGATATCGACCTCTCTCATCATTACTTTTTGTATTATTCGATGCTAATTCTAATTGAACAATCGCGCTGTCCAAAAACTCTAAAGCGATGTACCCTTCAGCCAACATCGATGTGGCATCAGCAAAATCTTGACCTTTCAGCTTTTCTTGGTATAACAATCGTTTCAAGTTTGCTACTGCTAACTCTGTATTTTCTAATCTTAAATTTGTTTTTTCCCGCCAAATTCTTGCCTGATTAATTTTATCACTTGCGGGGTATTTGTAAAGGATGTAATTGAAAGCTTCCATTGCAGGCACAAAACGTTGATCAAAGTAACGCGCCTTGCCCAACAACAAGTAAGCCTCATCGATTTGAGGATTTTTTTCTTTACCATCAATGTTCATCCCGTGTTTTTGTACAGCCTTCACTGCTTTTTCCTCTGCACGCTCAAAATCTGCATTTTTTGATTGCCCAGGAAGAATCAACTCATCTGAAACTTGCATTCGTTCAACTGGTAAAATTTCCCAATAGTTGTCAGAATAACTATCATTTAGAGTCTGTCTTCCTTGCTCTAAAGCATTGAATCCATTATATAGAGTATTATATTCCGTTGTTACGGCGTGATAATTTCTGCTAATGAAAGTGTCGTTTTTACGGGAACATGAGGCTGTTACAAGCAGTAATAAAAAAAACAGTAAGATCGAGGTGTTATATGTTTTCAATGTTCGTCTTATTTGATGATGAAATAACTTAAAGTACCGCAATATATTATGCATAAGCGTAAAAATAACTATCTTTTTTCATTTTATGTAAAAATAGTGTGTATTTAAGGCATGATTTAAACCTTCCTTTTCTTCATGACTTAAAATACTCGTTCGCCATAATTCGGTCTAAAAGTAGGTATTAAAACGTTTCTTTCAACACCTTTAAATCACTCAGATAAAATTATACGTTTACCTAATAAAAATAACACAATATTAACTTTAAAGTTTCTTATTTTTGAATAAAAAATTATGAGCCAATTTCACGAACTCTCAGTTAAAGATATCCAAAATATAACAGACCATTCCGTACAGGTGTTCTTAGACATTCCTGATGAATTAAAAGCAACATTTAAATTTAAAGCTGGGCAGTATATAACGTTTAAAATTAATTTAGATGGGAATGATGTTCGTCGAGACTATTCAATTTGTTCGTCACCCGCAAGTGATACACTCTCTGTTGCTGTAAAAATTGTTGATGGCGGTGTCTTTTCAACCTATGCTAACAAAGAATTAAAAAAAAATGATGTTTTGGAAGTGAGCCCTCCAAAAGGGCGTTTTACATTTGAACCTGACCAAGCGTTATCAAGAAGATTAGTTGCTTACGCTGCCGGAAGTGGCATCACACCGATATTAGGAATCATGAAAACGCTTTTAGCGGAAGAACCTAAAAGTGATTTTTTACTTGTTTATGGAAATAAAACACCAGAAAGCGCGATGTTTCTAAAAGAAATAAGTGAACTAAAACAAGCGTACCCAGGAAAATTTCAAACACAACTTTTATATTCCCAAGCAAATGAAGAAAATGCTGTTTTTGGAAGAATCGATAAAAGCACCGTTAATCTGACTCTAAATGAATACTCCAACATCAACTCCACTGACACCTTTTATCTTTGTGGCCCTCAACAAATGATACAAGAAGTAAAAAGTACTCTCTTAGAGAGAGGTGTTTCTGAGGCTAATATCTTATTTGAATTATTTACAGCACCCTCTGAAGAGTCTTCGGTTAATCCTGTCATTATTGATGGACAATCAGAGGTTATTGTTATGGTTGACGATGAAGAAACCTCTTTTTTAATGCCAAAAACTAAAAACATTTTAGACATGGCATTATCTCAAAATATTGATGCACCATATTCATGTCAAGGGGGTATTTGTAGTAGCTGCTTAGCTCGAATAAAAAAAGGTAAAGCAATTATGACACAAAATAATGTGTTAACAGATTCTGAAGTTGCTGAAGGTTTAATTTTAACTTGTCAAGCACACCCAACAACACCAAGTATCTATGTTGATTATGATGATGTATGAAGCACATTTTCATCAAGTCTCTCTTTTATCTTAGAAATGATAGTTTCGGGTGAAATAGTGCCAATGGCTTGTTCATACTCTTTTGGATACTTATTCCCGTATACGGAAGTGGGGACTTTTGGATATCGTGATTTGTCTAGTGTTAGAGCGGACGTTATTGATTGATTGAATGGCAAAAATCCTGCATAAGGATGTGTCACTCCCCAAATTGTAATTACGTCAATACCAAGCATGGCGGCTAAATGACCATTACCTGAATCCATGGAAAGCATAAGATCTAGATTTGAAATGACATCAAGTTCTTCGTCTAAAGTTAACCTTCCTGCTGTATTAATAACATTTTTATAATTAGATGCTATTTTTTTTAATTGATTAACCTCTTTTAAGCCTCCTCCAAAAAGAACCACAAGGTGTTTTTTACTTAAACTTTGAATGACTTGATTCATTAGTGTTAATGGATACATTTTACCCTTATGTGCTGCAAAAGGAGCTATTCCTATTCGCTTATTTTTTGTCCCTTTTAAAAAAACTTTAAGCTTAGTATTAAGCTTAACAGGCCTAGGGAATTCAGGATTTATTAAATTAACATCGTATCCTAGTTCCTTGAAAGCGTCTGCATAACGCTGGTGTGTTGTCTTTAGCTGATGGAAAGAACTGCCAAAAACTAGCGCCCTTTTTTCTTTTCGTCCTTTGTTTATTTGCGCGCTAGGATTAATTGATAGAAAGGTTTTTAAGATCCTGCTTCTTAACACATTGTGTAAGTCCAAGAGACCATCGAAATTCCATTGATTTAACTCCCTTGATAGTCGGAACAAGCCTAGAACACCCTTATGTTTATCACTTAGATCAGGGTGTATAACAGTAACATTATGTAATCCTCTAAAAAAAGGTGTAAAAAACTCCTTAGTAAGCACAGTGATTTTTACTTCAGGAAATTGATGACAAAATGCTCGAATAACCGGAACAGTCATGGCCACATCTCCCATGGCGGAAAGGCGAATAATGAGTATGTTTTTAGGTTTAGTCATTGCCTCTAGACCTTTCTTCCAAGACTTTATTTATTTGAACGTAACACTGGATTTAATTCGTTATCATTATACATTTTCATTTGCTTGTAAACTTTCATGTATTTTACACCCTTTTCGATATCCTTCAATAAGGTGTCTATCGCTGAAGATAAATCATCTCTCTGTTCTAACAAAACATCGAGCTTTTTCTGACAACCATCTTTATGAGATTGATCAGCATCTGTTCGGGTAGCTTCTTCATTCATATGATAAATTTTCAATGCTAAAATAGACAGTCTATCAATGCCCCAAGCTGGGCTTTCCGTATTAATTGAAGCATTATCATTCACTGATACATGTTTGTATTTTTCTAAGAAATAACTGTCAATATATTCAACCATGTCGGTTCTGTCTTGATTTGAAGAATCAATTTGACGTTTTAATTTCAAGGCTGCAATTGGGTCAATATAAGGATCCCGAATGATATCCTCATAATGCCATTGAACCGTATCTATCCAACATTTTCGATATAATAAATGCTCTAACAGTGTGCTGTTTTTTTTATATGGATTTAAAAATACTTGATCAACCGTATTAATGACGTGATATCTCTCAATTACCTCACTGAATATTTTATTAGCTTTTTTTGAAAACATTTCTCTTATCGTTTAGCGTACAAATATACTTCTAATTGTTAACTTTACTACAATAAAGAAAATACGAGATGCGCATCCACAACTTTTCAAAAGAAAATTCAATTTTAAATAATTTCATGTCAGAAATTCGTTCAATTTCAATACAAAAAGATAGAATGCGTTTTCGAAGAAATATTGAGCGCATTGGTGAAATATTGTGTTATGAGATGAGTAAAACCTTATCCTTTAAAAAGAGTTATTTAAAAACACCTCTTGGAGAAATGTCCCTCATGCAGCCTTCAGAAAACTTTGTTATATGTTCTGTATTAAGAGCTGGTTTACCTTTACACAATGGTGTGCTAAACTACTTTGATAATGCTGAAAACGCCTTTATTTCTGCGTACAGGCATCACAAAAGTAAAACGGAATTTGAAATTGTTGTTGAATATGTTGCAAGTCCAAGCATAGAAGGTAAAACACTCATATTGGTAGATCCAATGTTAGCTACAGGGCAATCTATAGTGTCAACTTATGAGGCACTGCTAAGCCATGGTACACCAAAAAACACCCATATTATTAGCGTTTTAGGAGCTAAAAAGGGTGTTACTTTCGCGGCCTCTAAGTTTCCAAAAAACACCCAACTCTGGATTGCTGGTGTTGATGAAGATTTAAATGATAAAGGATACATTGTTCCTGGTTTAGGAGATGCTGGTGACTTATCATTTGGGATAAAACTACAGCATTAATTGTATGAAGGGAGTGACAGCTAATACACTTAAATAAAAGTCAGCTAACCATTTATTTGAAAAGGCTTCAATGTGATTGGTAATGATAATTGATAATGGCGCAAAAAGGAACAATAATTCACTTGTGTTTTTTACAGGCGCAATAACAACCAATCCTACCCCAATAAATAAAGAAATCAAAATCAACAAAAAAGACGACCTAAAATCGCTAGATTTATCTCCAATTTTACGAACATAAAACACCATCGAATAAATTCCTAATGTGGTTAATACTGTTATTGATACAACTTGACTTAATAAATAATTTGAGAAATCAAAACTAACAGTGTCAATTTGAAACCAATTAATAGTATTTGAGCTTGGGGCCATAACACTGTAACTAATAATTATCAAAAACACTGTTAAATATCCTGTAAAGGGAATTATCAAATTTTTAAGTTGATGAATGCCATGAAAGAATAAAGCAGCAATTATTAATATAAAAAATAAGATTGACCAAAAGTAAAATAATGATGCCAATGTTATCCAAAATGCAGCATCAAACAACTTCTTTTTAATCTTCAAATTTGATCTCAAACTTAAGACTCTTCTTAAGGCAAAAAGAATAAAGACGTTAGAAATTATCATCTTTCCGTGCATCACGGTTTCAGGAATACACGCTAAAAACAAAGTAAAAATTAACAACTTAAAATTATTTTTTTTAGTCAAATTATTTTTACTCACAAAAAAAGAAAAAACAACTATAGAAAGCATTAAAATGCTATATAGGCTAAGTTCTCTAAATACTTCTAATATAGTTATCCCATCAGAGTAATATTCAAATCGCACCGTAATAAAAAGCGAAAAAATAAAAACAGAAACAAGCACCAAGTGTATTGGTTTAGAAGTACTAAAAAATCTTGTAATCATTTAAATGAGTTTGTATATTTGCAGAGTAAATATAATATTAATAACATGAAAGATTTTTTTTACGCTATACAAGACTTATTTGTAAACGTTCTATTTTTACCATTTGACAGTTTACGTCAAATCGAACTAGAAAATTGGTGGATTGCTAATGCGATGACATGGTTATTAACTATTATAGGTCTTGTTGCTTTTGTTTACTGGATGCTTCAATTAAGAAAATTTGATCAAAATAATGAGGAAGACAAAAGCGTTACATCCCACTCTTATCTATAAATCAAAACCAATATCTTTGCGATAGCACATCTTTTCGAACTTTAACTTACTTATATTTTTGTAACACCTTTTTATAGCCTCTTGGTAAGTATTGCCATAACTTGTAATTGCCATAACACGCCCTCCCGAGGTAATGATTTCACCATTACTTTTAACGGATCCTGCGTGAAAAGGTATTGAGTCTTTTATATTTTCAAGTCCAGTAATTTCTTTTCCTCTTTCATATGCTTCAGGATAGCCCCCCGAAACCAGCATCACCGTTGTTGCTGCTCTATCATCTATTTCGATATTTATTTTATCTAAGCTCTTGTTTGAAATTGCTTCGAAAATTTCTACCATATCCGTTTTAACACGAGGAAGAACCACCTCTGTCTCTGGATCTCCCATTCTAACATTGTACTCAATAACTTTAGGATCGTCTCCTACCTTAATAATCCCAATGAAAATAAATCCTTGATACGGTAAATTATCTTTTTGAAGTCCAAATACCGTTGGTTTGACGATTCTTTCTTCAATTTTATTTAAAAATGCAGGTGTTGCAAAAGGGACTGGTGATACAGCCCCCATACCGCCCGTGTTTAGACCTGTGTCTCCTTCACCGATGCGCTTATAGTCTTTTGCCGTAGGAAGTATTTTATAGTTATTCCCGTCAGTTAATACAAAACAGCTTAGCTCTATACCATCAAGAAATTCTTCTATAACTACTTTGGTGCTTGCGTCACCAAATTTGGCACCAACAAGCATTTGCTTTAATTCTAATTTGGCCTCATCCAAGTCATGAAGAATTAGAACCCCTTTGCCTGCTGCTAAGCCATCTGCTTTTAAAACGTACGGCGGACTTAATGTCTCAAGAAACTTATACCCTTCGACAACATTGTCCCTTGTGAAACTCTTATAAGCTGCTGTAGGTATGTTATGTCTCATCATAAATTCCTTAGCAAATTCTTTACTACCCTCTAATTCTGCAGCTGCTTTTTGCGGACCAATCACAGCAATCCCATTAAGTTCTTCATGATTCAAAAAATAATCATGAATTCCTTGAACCAAAGGATCCTCTGGACCTACAACCACTATATCAATCTGATGAGAAAGGACAACTGCTCTGACAGCCTCGAAGTCGGTCACTTTTAAATTTATATTTTCTGCAATCTCTGCCGTTCCTGAATTTCCTGGCGCAACATATAACTTGTTACACCGAGAACTTTTAGCAATTTTCCAAGCAAAAGTGTGTTCTCTTCCTCCCGAACCAAGAATTAAAATGTTCATCTATAGAATTGTTTGCACAAAAATAATTGCTTTTGCGTTTAAAAAACAATTATTTTACAAAAACATATGATCATATTATTCTTTTGAAATTATTTGACCTTTCTATGCGATTTAATGGCTTTCCAATCAAGAAAGCCCAGCACCTCTTAAAGAGTATACAAAGTATTCCAGAGGCCGAATATAGTACGTATCTTTCTGACCAAAAAAAAACTATTCTAACTCATCACCTCAACAACACTCCATTTTACAAACTCCTAGCAAAAAATATTGATTCCTCTGATTGGTCCTCTGTACCAATCATGACAAAACGAGATTTACAACAACCATTAAAAAACCGATTGTCTAGGAGCTATTCCCTTAACAATGTGTATATCAATAAAACTTCAGGCTCATCGGGCGACCCATTTACTTTCGCAAAAGACAAGTTTTGTCATGCCTTGACTTGGGCTATTTTTGAGGAATGGTATGGGTGGCACACTGTGTTTAATGGAAAACAAGGAAGGTTTTATGGCATTCCGTTAGATAAAAAATCTTACTATAAAGAGCGTGTAAAAGACTTGGCGCTTAACCGATATCGCTTTAACGTATTTGATTTAACGGAGGGGGCTTTTGACAATTGGATAAAAAAATTTAACAATAAAAGATTTATTTACATTACTGGATACACCTCTGTTTTGGTGGCTTTTGCACAACATTTATTAAGCAAACAGATCGTTTTATCCAAAGTTTGTCCTACGCTTCAAGCCTGTCTTACCACTTCTGAAATGTGCTCAGAAACAGAAAGAGAACAAATGAGAAAGGCATTTAATATTGCAATTATCAATGAATATGGCGCAGCGGAATTTGGATTAATTGCTCTTGAAAATGATAATCATTGGAATCTAAACAATGTCAATCTTTACATTGAAGTTTTAGATGACAAAGGAAACCCTGTTCCTGAAGGGCAATCAGGTAGAATCATTATTACAGACTTATATAATAAGGCGCACCCATTTATTAGATATGAAATAGGAGATGTTGGTAGCATCAAAAAAAATAATCAAAAGAAACTTCTTTTAGACCATCTTGTTGGAAGGAAAGAAGATTATATAAAACTTCCGAGTGGTAAATTATCTCCAGGCCTTTCATTCTACTATGTTACAAAATCAATAATGGATAGTAACTGCTCCATTAAAGAAATAAAAATTAAACAACATGCCATCGATATCTTTGAGGTTGAGTATGTATCCAAAGTCGAAATGAACAATACACAAAAAAAGAAAGTCAAAACTGCTCTTAATAAATATTTAGAAAAAGGAGTGAGAGTTTACTTCTCAAAAAAACCCCAACTTGAACGAACAACCAAAGGAAAATTAAAACAATTTACATCATATATAAAATCATAGATTCCTAATTTGTCTTGGTTTAATAAAGAAATACTCAACTAAAAAGATTAAAATATACCTCAAAGATTTTAAAAACCCATATCCAAGAAAAAATCTATACACCCTATAGTTATAACTAATTAAACTGAATTTATTATATGATATACCCTCTTTTCTTACTCTATAATAAGCAAGAGAATCTTTCATACCTTTTGCATGACCTGCCTTCTCAATTAAATTTAACCACATTATCCAGTCTTGTCTTTTCTCGATGCCGTGAATAATAGCCTTTCCCAATCTTCTAACATCATACATCCCGGTAAGATTCCCAATGTAATTACATTTGAGTTGTTTATCATAGGTTAAATCTGGTAACGCCTCAATTAATTTATTTAACGGATTTCCGTTATCATCCACAAGTTCATATGAAGAGAAACAAACACTTGAATTAGTCATCTTCATATAATTAATTTGTGTTGAAAGCTTATTATGTTTCCAAATATCATCTGAGTCTAAAAACGCAATATAATCTCCTCGAGAGATATCTACAGCGAAATTTCTTGCTGCTCCAGCACCTAAGTTCATATGATGCCTAAAAAGCTTAATTCGGGTGTCTATCTCTGTGATTCTTGAGACAATATTATAAGTGTCATCTTGAGATGCATCATCAACTATAATCATCTCCCAATTCTGGTAAGTTTGATTAAGAACTGAATTTATTGTTGTTTCAATGTACTTTTCTGAATTATAGCATGGGGTAATTATTGAAACCATAGAAATTAATAGGCTTTTTCCTCTCCTTTGACAGCGTTTATTGCAGTTTTAAAAATAATTTTTAAATCCAGCAATAAAGACCAATTTTCAATATAAAAAATGTCAAATTTAACCCTACCAATGATATCTTTATCTGTTTCTACTTCTCCTCTATAACCACTAATTTGAGCAAGCCCTGTTATCCCAGGTTTTACAAAATGTCTAACCATAAATTTATCTATACGCTTCGCGTACATGTCGGTATGACTTACCATATGAGGTCTTGGCCCGACAACAGACATATCACCGAATAACACATTAAAAAATTGAGGCAACTCATCAATACTAGTTTTTCGAATAAATTTTCCAATATTGGTTATTCTTTGATCACCACGAGTCGCCTGATAAAAATTTGCTTCACTATTTGGAGTCATGGATCTAAATTTATAACAATAAAACTCTTTATAATTAAAACCGTTTCTTGCTTGCTTAAAAAACACAGGTCCTTTGGATTCTAATTTTATTAATATTGCCACTAATGGTGTTAACCACGACAAAATAAAAATTATAACAGATGATGAGAAAATAATATCAAAAACTCTTTTCAAAAATTTATAAATTGGCTCCTGAAGAGGGATTTCTCTTAAAGATAAAATTGGAATGTAATCATAATATTCATACTTGAGTTTTTTAGAAAAAATTTCCTTATTGTCTGGAATAAATTTTAATTCTCTAAGGTTATTGTCTGCAAAATCAATTAGT